>Ga0123342_1000988_pt1 | contig 47452 bp, 22 predicted proteins | sample Turbeawhitnodule_FD_89960 | JGI IMG/M metagenome (GOLD analysis project Ga0123342, IMG submission 89960) | Root nodule microbial communities of legume samples collected from Mexico - Turtle bean Mexico white nodule | ecosystem: Host-associated > Plants > Roots > Nodule | place: Mexico: Nepantla...
CCTCCATATTTTTCTCAGGGTCTTGAACTTTTCCGTAGAGGTACTTCTATATATACATATATCAATTTGAATTTGTTTTATTCTTATTTATTTTGGTATCAAGTATTGGTATTTTAGCAGGTTGTAAAATATTGGGCTTTATGTATCTAAAGAGATTTTGATGATTGTTGTTGCTGGGAATATTAACACTTCTTTTAATTGCGTAAAATCTTGTGATTATTGTTGCAAGATGCTTAGGATTTTATAACTTGCATAGTTGGTGATATTGTTGGAAAGTATGTCCTATTATACGGTGTTTGCTGTTAATAATTAGATCTTGATTTGCATATTTCAATTTATGCCTTTTTTTTGTGGACAAAAAGGGAGAGAAGATTTCTGAGTTGATTGAGAAAATCCTTAGCATGGTATGTTTGTATAGAGAAACAGGTAGGCAAATCAAATCCAAATTATTTACAGCAAATCACCATGACCTTAAAGGTGGTCCAGTTTTCAAAAGTGGATTTAACTTTGGACATTAAATTTTCTGGTGTCAGAGCAGGAGTGGATTCAAATTTTTATTATGTGATTTGGAAAAATGGATAGGGTGTAGTAGAATGAAGTAGTGTTTGATAATGAGAAGTTTAGAGAAGGTTACACAGCATCCATGAATGCATTGTTCAAATTTGACTATTATACTGTTAGATTTTCATTGGTATATATATATATATGTGTGTGTATGAAAGCATTTAGTAATAGGGAGGATGTTGTATTGTACATGATATCTAAGGTGTATTTGTAATATCCTGTGTTTTAGATAATATAAATTCTTGTTGATATGAATATATACTTCCCATTTATTTGGTTTTATTATTGAATATAGAATGATAAAATAAAAGCAGCATTTGTGTTCCTTGTACCTACAATTTCATGAAATTTTATTTTAATCCTGCTTCCTGTTTCCTGGAACATGGGAATCCTTGTTTGCAGGGAAGCAGCAAACTGCTGTACCAAAGCTAGCTGAGTTCTGTGTCCGTGCCCTGTTAACCTTGGAAGTGCTGATACATCCTAGGGCACTTCCATTGGTAGATTACGCCTATGCTAATAACAATTCTTTGGGTGAAGCCCATGGTAGTCTCCAACATGAATATTTTGGCCGAAGCAACAGTACCCCATTCGGTTTACCTCAAGATCCTCCTGACTACGATGATGATCTTTGTGCTAGATGGCTTGAAAATGGCAAAGAAGCTGATGTGTCTATGGATAAAGATGCAGAAAACAACCAAGAGCCAGTTTGCAAAGATAGTGATCCTATAGTGCTTCCTGTGCATGTATCTTCTGACAAGGAGAGGACCCAGATGGATTCTGAGGCTGCCACCCGTGCAGATGTTGAAATGAAAACTGTTGAGGATGAAACCAATTTGAAGTTAGATCAACCTGGAGAATCCGCGGTGCAGTTTCGGGAACCTGGATCTTGCGCCACAAACATCCCATTGGTTGAAGCTCACAATGGTACATTTGATGATATAGTGTCTGAGAAGATTCTTTCAGGCAGCACTGTTCCTCATAATGAAGCCAGTCATATGGAATCAGATCAAGGAAGCTCTGTTAACAAAGACTTTGCATTTGCTTCTCAGAGTAATAGCTTATGGCAAACAACCTCAGACTCTAATATTTTTCAGGATTTTGCTTTTAAATTGGATCATGACAATTCACTGGCAGAAGAAGATGGTTTTCCTGATATTGTGGATGGAGATCCAGATTCTGATTCCGAATAAAGGGGAGATTTTGTAATTTCCTTTTTTATCCGACTTCATTGACACTATATGTTGACAGAGAAGATGTTTTGTTCATTGACAACATGATATTGTTATTGCAAATTGCACTGGTTACAGCGAAGGGAAGAGACGCCTTCTCTCAACGTATGAAGAGAAATTTTCAGATTTTGCAGGAATCGTTATATGTTGCTGCTTTCTTCTGCTTCGATTGATATTGCTGCTATCATAAGTACGAGGAAAATGATCATGATGTTTCCGAGACTGAACTCCATTGCTGCTTCTGCTTTCTGTTTGTCTCAAAACACCTGCTTGGGTTTGTTTATTTCTTATTGATGAAACGTTCAGGAATATATTTGCTATTAAGTTATACATGTAATTAACACAGATTTATTCTAATATTATTAGTTATTTAGATTTATTTGTATTAAATAGAAGAGTACATTTTTTTCTAAAAATTTGAATATGTTACTAATAAGGATTTATTTTACTTATTTGGTGCTTATTTGTGTTACTAGGAACACAATGTTTTCTCACTAAAACAGATTATTTGTTCACATTCTATTATTAATGTCTTATAAAACAAATCTTAGTATGATTTGTGATTTCAGATCTTTCACGTTAGAAAATAATTACTAATTACTCTGGTTAGTAGATATAGTGTGGTAGTGTGAAAAAATTGTATTTAAAATGAATGTGCAGAAATTCTACTTTAGAGTTTACCTGACTCTCTATAATCAACTCATAATCAATATACAAAATAATAATATTAATGAACACATACACTTTAAGAACGAATGTCAAGTGGAATTTAAAGAAAAAAGTTAAGTATTTAAAAAAGTTATTTACGAAATTTTAATTATTTGTAAATTTTTACACAATTGTTATTGCTGCTAATTAACAATCAAGCTGAACGCTATTTTACAAACGAGTCCTTAAAAATGGAGAAATGGTGTTTAAAAGTACTAAATAATATTATCTTGATAAAGAAAAAAAAAATTACGTGCTTATATTATGCTATATATAATGGAACTCAGCAAAATTTACAAAACGATAAATTTTTATCCTCAAAAAAGAATGAATCCATTAAATGGTCACCTACATAATATAAGTTATTTAAATTTTAAGCTTGAGAACTTGTATACCTACCAACACTCAAGTATCTCAAAATTATTCACATATCAATTCTCAACCAAAATCAATTAATTATATTACTAAAAATCTTTAAAAAACTAATTATAAAACTCTACTGTTAGCTAAATTATTCTATTTTATCTCCAATAGGATCTAAATTATAATAAATCCCAAAAGAATGTTTTATTTTTTTCATATTAATAAAAACTCTTCTCAAAACTGTATAATAACATCTCCACCAAATAAATTTCCATCCATTATCGCTATTTGTAACATTATTACTCTAACTTTGAGCAAAGTTACAAAACTTGTCTTTCCACTACTATGGACGCTACGTTTTCCGAGATAAAAACACACTATAAAAGAAATTAAAGATACAATCAAAATTGTGTATCTAAATTGTAGAAAGATATCGAAGTTCCGAAATTACACATACTAAACTGCAATGTAAATCATCAAGTAGAGAAGTTCAGTACAGAAAATTCATCAAGAACGCTTCATGGAAATCTACCAAGAACATCATCACATTAAAGAAGTGCCAAGGCATCTTCAAAATCTTCACTCTAATCCTGCACAAAAATAAAATAAATATTGAACCACACATAGAGCATTACTAGAGCATGAAAACAGATAAAGATTGAGCTGCCAAATATGAACTGATCAACACTGAGCATACACACACATATATATAATTCAGCTGAGGCACACTCGAGCTTTATCCACATTTCCAAAAGTCTCAACTACAGGAAAAAAAAAACAAATCCTAATCTTCATATAAAACACCAGCTAAGTTAGTGCATAGCCTCAAATAAGGACTTGGTACAATGCAAACATGTCATGTAAAGTTAAAACACCAACCAAACAGGAAACCCAGGCAAAAAAAATAGCAAGAAGGGGACTCGATCAGGGTATGGTCTGAAACAAGCCTAAAAGCATTTCATGGTGGCTGGCAACAGTGACCACGGACCAGAGATGCATAGTCAAACAGTAGGAACTGGGTAAAAAGAGTTAGAAACGAGGAAGAGTCTGCAGACTCTGTAAATCGCAGAGCAAAAGTTCATTTTGATACATTTTAACAATTAGTTAAAATTAAATTATTAAAATAAAACAATGATTGAGTACACTGAGCAGCAACTGCTTATATATGCTCAAAAAAGTTCTGATGAAGACAGGTATAGCACAATAGATAACTATAGGAAACAAACTGAATAAACATGCATCAGAGAGCAATAATGATGTCTCAACTGTAACAAATATACAGAATACAAGTCATAAACACATCAGAGTGGACATATACCTGTTCCATTGAAGTAGAATCAGTATTTGTCTGCTCCTGTGTATCATTGGATTCACCATCAGCTTGACCTCTGTCATCATGGATCATATCTTCAGGTTTTTCATCAACATTACCCAACACTATATTATCATTCAAGCCTTGTATATCTGCAGGAAGCTGGCCAGACTTCAATGCCTGCAATCATGTACACTGATTAGATGTACAGCATCATTACAGTTTTTTTCGTAATAGATTAAACAATTAAACGAGGAAAAATCAGTTTACAACAGTTAAAACCATTCTTAGTTTACACCATTATTGAAATTAATAAGTATCACATTTATATACATTAAAATTAATATGATACGTAATTTTGGAATATGTTAAATTAAGGGCTATATAATTGTATTCTTATATTGTTGTTCAAATAAGCCATACTTAAGCTATTCATCAGTGTAAGAATAGTATGTCTTAACACTGTCAGCTTCTCAAATTCAATTAGGACGAATCAACATTTTTTCAGTTTTTGAAGACACAATATCATGAATCAAGGAAATAGCCAGCAAAATATCATAATAAGACTCCCTAAACCAAATGATAAAAAAAAACAATTACCCTTCTCTTTCTGTAAACCACTAAAGAAAACCAAGAGGAATTCCTCAACTTAACCCAACCCAAATTCAACCTACCCCACACAGCAAATAATCCAATCTACATATTCTATGCCAGTAAGTAGCAACGTTGACAAAAAAACTGAGTGCGGGTCAGTGTTTCTAAAGCTCTGGAGCAATGTGACACATTTCATAGAGTCTTCCTGCAGATCATCCCTCTATTAGCAGGTCATTAGTTACAAATTATCCTATCATTATTTACAATAATCTCAATATAATGTTAAGCAAGAGTATGACAGAAACAAATACTTAAAATCCAATAAGCGATTGTCTAATTTAGAAAAGTAAGCACCTTTTCAAGTCTAGCAACCTCCTCAAGAGTCTGAGAATTCACAATGGCAGCCTGCATAAAGAAGAAACACATCAAACCACAGGTAACCAAGCTTAGCAGTTATCAGAGTGTGTCATGTTGGATATGTGACATGTTCAACCCTATTGTGATAAGCCTTAAATAAATGACGAGTTCAAGTATCATCACTGTACCTTGATAGCAGTAATTTGCTCAGGTGTGGGAGCAACCACTTTGGGCGCCTGTTGTTCCTCGGCTGCTTCTGAAACATTTGGAGTTTTAGCAGGTGAAAATGGTTTGGGTGGTGTCTTTTTAATTTCTTCCATAACTTCTTCCGAAGCAAACAAGCTTTTGGCTTCCAACCGTTCCTATTAATTTAAAGAAACCATAAAAAGAATGAAATATAATAGAAGGGCATATGCAATTGGAAATAAGAAATAGACCTGATAATATATCTATCATCTTTCTCCTTTTTTATAACATTGGTAGATACAAAGGCCTTGCAGGCATTACCAGAACATCCTATCTTTCAAAAATATACTCAAAATGCTGATTTATAAATTTTATACAGACACTAACAGAACATACTATCTTTCATATTTCAAACAACAAGCCCAATAAAAAATAGTACGGGTAGTGGGAAAAACAAGCATTACCTTATTTTTCACTTTCTTGAAATCTAAAACTCGGAGGGATTTCAGTTTGTTAATAACATAAAGCCTATAATTTGGTTTCTTCGTAATATTGTTGTCAAGCAGACTAAGGAACTGCAGCTTTGGAATGGATGCTAAAGGATCAATCTCTACCAAGTTTACAATTCTGTTGTTAGTGAGGACTAGTGTGTGTAAGTTTGGCAAGAACTCTGCAATGAAAATGACAGAAGGGAAAAGGTCACTAAAATGAGGAAATTAAAAGAAAGAATGTGCAGTTCAAAGTTCAAAAACTGTACCTCCAATGCTGGGATTAATTCTAGTAATCCTGTTGTTATTAATGATAATGGTACCCAACCGGTTAAGATATGGTACGTTCTCCAGTTTGACAATCTCATTGTCAGATAAATCTATGGTGTCAAATTGGTCCTGAAGGAAATTCAATACACAGGAACTCAGAATTGTGAACACTGAATCATTTAATACAACTTTTCAAATGAAGAAGACATCAACAATACAAGGGGAAAACTAAATTGCACACCTCAGTAGCACCCAGGTTTTCAATTACAGCTATCTTGTTGCCTGTAAAAAACATGACAAAGTTATTCTCAAAGAGGGATAGTAAGAAGGAGAGAGATGGAAAGGTAAATACCTCGAAGATCTAATTCACGCTCTTTAATTGCATTGAAAAAATGAGGGCTTTTCCATACCAAGTCAGCAGTGAGCCTCACCATCTCTTCTACTCAGAGTGCAAAAGAAATTGAACACTAATGGCTGCAAAAACGTAACTTGTGGAGGTGAGCAAGTCAAAATTATAAAGGGTGATTTTACAAACCAAAAACAATTCAAATAACACACAAATAATAATTTGAAACCTAAAAGGGTTCAAACCCTTTTAGGTCATCACAACACCAAACACTAACAAACAAACAAACAAAACACGAATCCAAAAATGAAATGCAGAAACAGGAGAAATGAAAGAACAAGCATGAAATTGAAGTGCGCGAAAGCTGAAAGGAGATGAAAGAAGAAGACAAAAACCTAGAGAAGAAGCAGGAGCAAGGGGGTCACAGTGTTGAGTCCCTTTTAATCTTTTATGGTTTTAAAGGGAGTGAAAATAATCCTTCCCTCCACTCATAATGTAAAAAAATAAAATAGGTAAAAGGGATAACAAAACATTATTTTTATAACAATATTTTCTTATGCAATTATCAACCTTTATAATTTTTTTAAAAAAAATATTCCCCAAAATGGTGGAAGATTTGTTGTTAACCATGACTGAGAGTGACAGAACTGAAGCCCAGGTGAAGTTCATGGAATGAATGATGTTAAGTTAACAAAAAGGGAGCAAGAAAACTCCCCATGAGTTTTCTTCATGAGTTTAGGCAATTTCTTCCTCCACTTTCCTTAGTTTCTTCATGTAACCTTATAAATCTTTTAATTTCAAAATTATCCTTCCATAAAATGTGTATGATTTGTTTTTTCATTTTCAAATGGTATAATCCATAAATCTTTCTGAATTATAGAATTTGAAATACAATTTTAAATTTTATAATTTAAAAGATATTTTTTGGATTTAAAAGATATATTTTGAAATCTAAATTTAAAATATAAAATTGTATTCAAAAATTTTAGAGTTTGAAATATGTTTTTGAACACCAAAATATACTTTTTAGAATTCTAAAATTCAGAATAAAAAATTGTATTTCAAATTTTATAGTTCATAAAGTATTTTTTAATCAAAAAATACATTATTCAATTTTGAATAAAGAATTCTAAAGTTCATAATTTATTGTCAAACCCAAAAAAATAGTTTATGAACTCTAAATTTTGAATATAAAATTTTATTCTTAAGTCTAGAGTACGAAATGTATTGAATTTAAAAAAAAAAAACGGAGTGTGAATGGAAAAAAAAAATAAAGAAAGTGGCAAAGTTGTCATTTCATATTTTTTATGGAAGTGAAAAAAAGCTTGGAGATGGAGGAAGAAATTGTCAATATTTTGGTGGGTTAACTTATAAGTTATGATCCACGAATGTATTATGGATAAAATTAACAAAATGTTATAATTTTTTTTCTCAAATTACTAGAATGAGTGAAAAAATTATTACAAAATAGGTAAGTTGTGAAGCAAAAGCACAAGTTTTTTTTATTGAATTGTCTTTCATACACACCACTCTGTGAAAAAAAAAATTGTGAATAAATAGTCTGAATAAGAAAGAGATCGTAGAGCCTGAACACGAATTTAATTAATCGCAAAGTCATTGTTATGCAATGTAAAACACAACTTCAACTTTGTTTAATTTTTTTAAAAAAGTTTGTTTATTTTTTGTTTTTAAAAAAATAAAATAATTAATTAAATTGTTAAAAAAATGAATTTTTTTATAAAATAAATATTTATACATTTAAGAATAAATTAGTTGTTTTTTAATTAAAAAATGGTGTTAAAATCCTAAACGATGTGCATGCACTATAAGATATAAATCCTAATAAAAATGCCACAACTAAACCCTATATTCAAGAGTAAAAACTTCCAAATCCTAACCCATGAACCATACCACATAAAATGTATAGCTAAACCCTAAACCTAAAATGTATCTTCAATAGTCAAAATAAGTAAAGTTGTTTCCATTTGATGAGAAGTGAGCATATTCAAGTGCAATCATTCTTCTATCCTTGGTTGTGAGACACTTTTTTAAACATTGATTTATTTTCCTATAAGTGTCTTTATCCTTATGTGATGATCTTATTTGAAGCCTTTCAAAATCATTCTTCACTATAATACCAAATCCTTAGAAAATGAGTATTAACAACATTACATAGGATTCATAGAGTGAGTCATGCAACGGAGAGGAATGCAACTACTTTTAGTCAACATAGTAATTAATATATTATAAACATAAAATATTTAAAGCTATGTTAATCATTATAAACTATGTTAATCCCCTTTTTTCCACATTTATTTAATTAGTTCAACACGTGTTTTCACTTTTTCAACAGAGTTATAATCCTATATAAGAAGAAAACCACTAAGATTATGATTTGAAATAAACATATATGAAGGTAATACAATAATACTACAACATTCTTAGTATAGATAACTTTATTATTTAATTAAATTATGTTACTATTTATAATAAAAGAGCATGTTGAAGTTATTTAATAAATTTTATTTGATAATAAAAAAAATATTGAATTGCGTTCATTAAGTAAAATATTTAGTGAAACTATTACTATATCTATAAATATAATTTTTTTTTATATTTAAATTTTAAAATTATTTAATATCTTTTCATTAATAATGAATCGTGTTAGGTTACTTATATCAATAGATAACTAAAACAAAAACAAAAGCTGGAGTACCAATAGTATACTATCAAACTTCCTCTTTTTAAATGTAATCAATGTTGCACTTTTTTTATAATCAATTTTTTTTATTAACAGTTTTAAACTGTTATTTGTAATTTATTGTGCTAACTAAATATTAATTAATTTGTATTATTTATTTTTCAAAAAACAATACTAGACTTTTATTAATCCTTTTCTATATAAGTTGTTGTTTTTTCATATCGAAAATCTTTTTTTGTTTCATTTAACATGATTACCCGAAAGCGTCACAGTTAATAATTAAAACACGTATATTTTATAATATAAATTTTACCACAAACAATTATATCAGGCTTTTTAAAAATATACTCTAAAAAACATCACAAATACTAAACGAGTTTACAATATTATAATCATTTGAAAGTTTATTTGTATAACAATTTCATAAATTAAGTTTATGTTTGGCACGAATTAAATTAAAATAATTTAGTGAATTAAAAAGTGTGATGCAATTATAATATAATCTATAATGGGATGTAGAAAGGGATTTGAGCAGAGAAGATGAAGAAGGGAAGCAGCAAGAAGGAGAAGAAGACGAAGATAGAAGATGAAGTTGAAGAAATGTTGCAAGCAGCGCAAGATCAGATTCTCTTGAATCTCTCCCAAGCCCACATCGCACGTGCTTCTTCTTCCACTCTAAATCCAGATCCGGATCCGGGTACGGTTACGGCTCTAGATCTGGATCTTGACCTGGAGCGTCGCTTCCAGGCCCTCAAAATGAAAACCAAACCTAACCTCAAACAGCAACAACAACACCAGGATCTCTCCGCCAGATTCGATGCTCTCAAAGCCAAATCATCCAATTCCAATTCCAATTACTGCAAAGAAGAAGAAGAAGAAGAAAGTGAAGACGACGAAGAGACTCAAGTTCAGAAACTCATTGAGTGGGCTAAGGATGCGGCGAGGCTTGATCCTTCTCCGCCCTCCGACGACGACGACGATCAGAACCTCCGAGATATCTAGAATTCAACTCATTTCTACTTTACTGTTCATCAAAATTGAATTTCACAGCTTCTGTTTCTTATTCTGTATATAACTCACTCCTTCAAGTATCTTTTCTGTTTCTCACATTTTCACTTTTTTTTCTTTCTTTTACCATCTTTAACCCTTTCTCGGATTGCATATTTTGTTTGTTTCGCGATTTATTGATGCAAGAAACGATTTTGCTTTTTGAAGACTTTGAACCCTAATTTGTTATTTAAGAATTTTTCACTGCATTAAGCACGTGTCATGTGTTCAGTAGGAAACACATCTTCATTTTTTATTATAATAAATAAAATAAAATTTATTTTTAAAAGTTTATATATAAAATAATTGTATTTCAATCATTTTTTATTCTAAGAACTAAGATTAATTATATTTATAAAGAAATTGGAATGTAAGTGAAAAATTCACAGCATGTGTAATAGTATAGATTTTTGGTGTATATTTAAAATAAATTTATATTAAAACAGAAAATTATTATCTATCTCAATAAAAAAAATTAATTATATATTAAAATAATAAATATATAAATTTTATATTAATTTAATTTATTATGTAGTCATTTATTTTTTTATGATATATATTAAATTAGTTTAATTTGATTTTTTTATTGTAATGTTTTTATTTTTATTTATTCTTTTTGTAATATGAAAATATATGTTATTAAATATTAAAATATGTTATTAAATATTAAATTGATAAATTTAAATTAAATAATTTTATTTATTGTATAATTATTTTGTCTATTATAATATAAAAGTATATATTAATAAAATATTAATAGTATAACTACTAAAAGACTACTAGTATTTATAATTTAGTTATTTATATAAATATAAAAATAGTATTTTAAAAACATAATAATTATATTAAATATAATTGCTTTTGTCATACCTAACCAACCTAAGGAAGGTGGAATTAACTATCTATTAAACTAAATTTTATATATTTTAAATAACTATGAATTACAATTTATAATATAATATTTGTGTAGTTTTATTTATTGATTTTTTTTAACTATATGTACATATGAGCTATACTACTAAATTTTCTCATTCATTTAACTATTTTCCTCGTACATATTATCAACAGTCATATTTGTTACTCTTTCCATTTTTTTTAACTACCACAAGTTTGCATTTTGCCACCATAAATATTTTAAATAATATCATTAGATTAAATCAATGTATATTACAATTAGATGTGAGAAATTATAATTAAGATTTCAAAATATGTACATCACTTACACAATAAGTAAGATTTTTGTGTGCAATTTAACTAGTTTGTTATCAAAATGAATATTTGTTTATTTAGATAAATTGTGTCAAATAAATATGAACTTCTTCAACTTAAAAATACATGGTTGTTTGAAACAATTTTACTAATAAAAAGATGGAATCACTTAGTTAAGTGAAGTCGTGTAAATCATAGACGATTTTGTTTAAATAATTTTTTTTCCAGATTAAGTAAATTTGTTTCGTGTATTAACAAATTTAATGGTATTTTTTTTTAAGTCGTAAAGAGGTAGATAGTTGTTTATTTATGTTGACATAACGTACTCAGTTCAAAGATTTTTGTAAACGTATGCAAGTTGGTTCATTTTGTTAAATTTATACCAACAACGTTAACTATTTAAGATGTGACAAGTGTGACTGACATGTGCACACACGCGTCTTCACATCATAACCTTGTCAACCATCTTCCTCCAATGCCCATATTCTCGCTTCACAACAAATGGGTCATCGTAGTCCGCTTGCTCAATGGCAGAATCGGCAACGCAATCAAGAATCTAATGTTGACTTTTATGTTAAGTGGAAAAGATTTAATGTTGCACGTTAAACTTTGGAGACCATATGTAAACCTAATAATTTCTCATTGAGTATTTTGATTGTTGGATAGTGTCAAAGTAATAGATTTGGAGCTCAAAGGTAATTAAATCCAACAAATAAAATGAATTGACAATGGTCATTTGGAAACGCAACCCTTATAAGAAAAACCATTATTTGGACAACGCACGAAAAGGTTAATTTAAGCACAATTTCATGGTTGATTTGGGAAGGAAAGTGAAGGTGAAATGTGAAGATGATAAAATCTTAGAATAGCCGTTGTCGTTGTCCTAAATCCATCTCATTCAACCACCACATTCGCCACCGAGAAGAAAATAAAACCCTAACGTGAGTGTATACATGAATATACTATGGGTCATAATTGCACAATTTACGTTTGCATACCCATTATACTGAGTAATCATAAGCAGTTAACGTTGATTATGGACATTTAAAAAAAAACTAAATTACATATTTTTTTATGACTAAATTATTATTTTTCTTTAAATTATCAATAATAAATTAAATTATTTGCGACAACTATAACTTTTTAAAGTTACTCATAATTCTTTTATTTATTTAAGAAATTCAAGATGATTTCAATTTACCTCCCAACTTAAAAAATCACTGATTTTATACATATGTTTGAAATTAAAATAAAATTTGCTTGAAAAAAATCATAGAAGACAAAATTTCACAAGGTAAATAATTTTGAAGGTCTTAAAATTTTGTTATAAATAAAATATAGCAAAGATTGAAATACATAGAGAAAGAAGGTAGTAGAGATGGTGAAGGGCACTAGTAGAATAACATCATCCCGTTTAAAATAAACAGATCCAAAAGTGTGCGCGCTTAGAACCAACACCAAATCTTAGCCAGTGGAGTGAATGCTCACAAACGTCGTTCATATGAAGACGTGAATCAATCTTTATAGCCAAAAGAAAAGAAGAGCGCGCATTTGGTTTGTGTAGGGTTTAACCCTCAAAACCCTAATTCCACAACTTCCCCAACCCTCGCTCCCATCATGACCAAGGTTTACGGCACCGGAACATACGATTTCCGCCGCCACCGCGTGGCCGAGTATCCGCTTGCGCCGCCGGCCGACTCCAAAGCGGTAGGTCATGTGGCCGGTGGTGGCAGCGGCGCCGTTCCTAGCAGCATCACTCTGTCGGAGATTCAGCGCGACCGGCTGACCAAGATTGCGGAGGCGAACTGGCTGACGAGCAGCGATGCAGCGGCGAAGGTGAAGGAGTTGGACCCTGACCTGGTTCGCAAAATCTACGAGACCGAATTGTTGGTGAAGGAGGGTTCCAAACCCGTTCCCTTGCAACGCGTCATGATTCTGGAGGTTAGCCAGTATCTCGAGAATTATCTGTGGCCTCATTTCGATCCTCTCACCGCCACCTTCGAGCACGTCATGTCCATCATCATCATGGTCAACGAGAAGGTCCTCACTCTCCTCTTTTTCCTTTTTGTCGTCTTTGTTCTGCTTTCTTACAAGTTAATTTCACTTATGTGTTGCTTATATTGTGTGCCTTGCTTCCAGTTCCGTGAGAATGTTGCTGCCTGGACTTGCTTCCATGAGAGGAAAGACGCTTTCAAAGGCTTTCTTGAGAGGGTTCTTCGCTTAAAGGAGGTATACCTAGCTTCAACTTTTCTTGTTCGGTTGGATTTTCTAGCAACATTTAAATTATGCTGGCGGTCACGGTTGTAGTTTCGTTGCAATGCAGTCCCTGACATTGCGGCAAATTGCACACTAATGTAGTCAATACAGCCATAATTGTGGTAGCAATTCTGTCACCCAGGGTCCATCAACCTTGGTGTTACGATTGAACCTTGACCCTTTTCAAGTTTTTTCTCTAACCTTTGCTTTCGAGTTTTCATTCCCCCTTTTCTCTGTTTGAACTGTGGCATTTGACTGTACAATTAGAATCCCATGTTAGTTATGACATTTTGCTAAACCTTGTGTTTAATCTGACTGTAGGGACGAGAACTGAGTATAGCAGAGAAGACAAATTATCTAGTTTTCATGATAAATGCCTTTCAGGTATGCTTGCTAGCGCACCTGCGCTTTGTCTCTTAGTTTACATTATGCACAACTTTTTGTTGGCTATAATTTAATCATGTATGTATGTTTATGTGACTGTGTGTCTGTAATATTATCATATCTTCAAGGAGAGGCTTACATTGTTGTTGATTTACTGATTTACTTCTACTGCTCTAGACAGTCGTTATGTTTTCAGCAATTTTTTTGTTCAAATATCTTTTGGTTTGCTACAGCTCCTAAGCCTTGAGACATAATAGGAATGTTTCGTTTCTGATTTTAATTTTGACAAAAACTGTCATCATAGAAGAAAATACCAAAATGGAGAGAATAATTTCCAATTTCTCAAGTCATCAAAATCTGTTGTTGTACATGAACTGTAGCAATCCATTATCTTATTAGTGATTGTCAGTTAGTGCTACTTGGAGAATTGACAAGGCAGTCCAACTGAAATGAAACAGAATGGTCAATCCATTATTTAACATGCCTAACAAGAGTGATTCTAGGAATGGTCATTTTATTCTATTCCATACATTCTGTTTTCCCATTCTAACTGTAATAGTTATAGTGAACCTAATAGGCTCTCAGATCATTGTTAAATGTAGCTAAGCTATTACTTTGCATTGCAGAGTTTGGAAGATGAGGTTGTTAGCAGGACAATATTGAGATTGGCAAGTTTGAAATCTTGGCACAGTTTATCTTATGGTCGTTTTCAGGTAAGATTGAATAAAAAATCAATTTGTGTTGATGAATATTACCTTTGTTAAATCATATTCTTTATTTTATGATTAATGTTAAATATTATTGTTTGCATGCTAAGTGCCATTTCTTTGGGCCATTGGTCTTCACCTATGTAGATGGAGCTTTGTCTTAATCCTGGTTTGAGCAAGAAAAGGAAAAGGATGATAAAGAAGGAACCTGTGAAAGGAGGTGGATCACATTTAGATCCCTCAACTACAGTTGAAGTGATGTTCGTGAGAAACCTCATAGAAGAATTTCTTGAGGTTTTGTTTTAAAAAGTTTGAATGTAATGTTTTCCACTTCAACAAAATATTTTTACTTGAAAGTAGTTTCCTGAATTTCTTTTTGTTGTATTCATTTTCTTTTTAGATACTAGATTCACAGGTACTTCCCCAGAAACAATTTTGCGGTGGGGATGATGAAATTTTTGATGGTACCGGATTGGGACTTGTTAATGATGCTTGTGTCCTGTACTGTGAGAGGTTTATGGAATTTCTAATTGACCTCTTGAGTCAATTGCCAACAAGGAGGTATTTTGTTATGACTATCTGTAGTCTTTTTCATTTAAGGACTATGTTGTTTTGTTTAATACTACAAATGTTATATTTAAGTTTTACTTAGATATTTTGCCAGTGTTATGAATGATGTCCAAGTTACTTCCATAATTTAAAATGCATTCAATTCTTAAACGCTTGGAGCAAGATGGAATTCTTGTAGACAATATCATTCTTTTGTCTAATATTACAGAACAAATATTTCCTGACTCTGATTCTGATTTGTAGGTATTTGAGGCCTCTGGTGGCTGATGTAGCTGTAGTTGCCAAATGCCATTTAAGTGCACTCTATAGGCATGAAAAGGGGAAGCTTTTTGCCCAGTTGGTTGATTTGCTGCAATTCTATGAAGGGTTTGAGATTAATGATCATACAGGAACACAGTTAACAGATCATGAGGTTCTTGAAACTCATTACAGTCGATTGCAGGCATTCCAGCTTCTTGCATTTAAAAAGATGGAAAAGGTGAGAGTTTAGATATAATTTAATATGAATGAACACAAAATACTAAAATCCTACTATACTGTCTATTACTAATATCCTACCTTTCCCTAATTTCATGTTTGTGTACAAGATTTCATATTTTTTTTTTCTGGTTGTAGCTGCGGGAACTTGCTTTGACTAACATTGGTTCTATTCACAAGCGTGCTAATCTATGCAAGAAATTGTCTGTTCTTTCTCCAGAGGAGTTAAGGGATTTTGTTTGCTGTAAGGTATATTAATAGATTAACTCTTGACTTGTCTATTTTTTATAATATTGATTTTGGGTCTTCAATTTTCCTGTACCACTTATAAATGTAGAGTTTTAGAATTGATTGTTAATCTTTATCTCTATTGCTAATGATTATAGTTATTTCATTTAAAGTTCACTTATTCTTCTTCCTTTCTTATTTCATATCATTTCCTCTTTTTATTTTCTCAGTTTTCTGGTATCTTTTAGCTTATATATTTTCCAATTTAGTTGTCATTTTTATACTTATCCAGATATTTGCGAGTTCCTCCTGAATTTAAAAGCTTGCTTGGTCTCCCTTTTAATAAAATGCATACTGGCTTACTCTGTTTATGATCATAAGGAGAAGTGATCTTTTGTTATATTTACTGTATTGTAGTGGGGTTAACTTTCATTTTAATGTACGTGTTTCCATTATTTCATGCAGTAGTTATGTTGATTAATTTTAGAAATTGTATCGTAGTGTTTGTAGGAATGCACCATGTGTTGATTTTCATTAGTACATACTTTGTTTGTTGACATCGTTTTGTTATGCAGCTCAAACTGATCTCCAAGGAAGACCCCTGGTCTGAGAGGGTTGATTTTCTTATTGAAGTAATGGTATCCTATTTCGAGAAGCAACAATCTCAAAAAGAAGCTATTAATGCTCTTCCCCTTTACCCAAATGAGCAGATTATGTGGGATGAAAGTGTTGTACCTAGCATAAATTACTCAGGAGAAGGCTGTTTAGCATTGCCAAAGCTGAACTTACAGTTCTTAACACTTCATGATTATCTTCTTCGAAACTTTAATCTTTTTAGACTTGAATCAACGTATGAGATACGTGAAGACATTCAGGAAGCTGTTCCACATCTTCTTGCATATATTAATAATGATGGAGAAACTGCTTTTCGTGGTTGGTCAAGAATGGGAGTGCCAGTCAAAGAATTCAAAATTTCTGAAGTTAAACAACCTAACATTGGAGAAGTCAAACCAGCATCTGTGACTGCAGAAGTTACTTATAGTATTTCCAGCTATAGAGCACAGATTAGATCAGAATGGGATGCACTCAAAGAACATGATGTATTGTTTTTACTATCTATTCGCCCATCATTTGAGCCTCTTAGTGCAGAGGAAGAAGACAAGGCTAGTGTCCCACAGAAGCTAGGCCTACAATATGTACGTGGGTGTGAAGTTATTGAGATTCGGGATGAGGAAGGAAACCTTATGAATGATTTTTCTGGAAGGATTAAACGTGATGAGTGGAAACCCCCAAAGGGGGAACTGAGAACAGTAACTGTGGCTTTGGATACAGCACAATATCACATGGATGTAAGTAACATTGCTGAGAAAGGGGCAGAAGATGTTTATGGTACATTTAATGTGTTGATGAGGAGGAAGCCAAAAGAAAACAATTTTAAAGCCATCTTAGAATCAATAAGGGATTTAATGAATGAATACTGTATTGTTCCCAAGTGGTTGGAAAACATTTTTCTCGGTTATGGGGATCCTTCTGCTGCACAGTGGACTAATATGCCTGATCTATTAGAGACAGTAGATTTCAAAGATACTTTTATTGATGCTGATCACTTGAAAGAATGTTTTAAGGATTATGAGGTATTTCATTTTCATAAAATTCATAAAGCTTTTTGTTGCATGGGTGTGGTTGATGTTTTCCATTTGGAATTCTTGTATGAAATTTTGGTGCTTTTGTGATTTTCTCTCACTTCATGTATTTTTCAGGTGTCTTTTATTAATTCCAATGGAACAGAAAATTTGAATCCAAGGGCTCCTTTTAAGATCAAGCTTCCGAGAACACTCAAACCTAGCAATGGAGCTCTTACTGGGAATGCAGTTTCTACTGCTGGTGCAACAAATGATGTCAATACAGCTGTTACTTTTGATCAGAAAGAAGCACTAATTATTGAGGCATATACTCCTCCAGATCCTGGTCCTTATCCTCAAGATCAGCCAAAACAAAATTCAGTTAGATTTACTCCTACACAGGTGCATTCAGCTCTTGATCTCAATCTTACATTTTCACTTTCCAGACATACTGATTTTTGCTTTTATCTTACTCTGCCCCTTGCTTCCCTCACTGTAGGTGAGTCTGATCTTTTACCAAAATTCAATTGATTAATATGGCTAATTTGATTCACCTGGAATGTACAAATGCAGTGCTTGTGTTTTGATACAAGTAGAGCTAACCTACTTTGGCTTGCATCTTGTACGGTGATGCTATAGCATTCTTTTCATTTGATAGAGTAAGGAGACCATGGTTGAATCTATGTAGTTTTCTCATGTATTTCCTAGAGTACGGACCATATTTTCTAGGTTTTCTCATTACACTTACATTTCTTATAGAATAAGATTATGTTTACCTTCCTTGTGTGATGTTCTGCTGATGGTTGTTTTAAAGCTATTTCCACATTAGTTTTGCAAAGAAATTGGACTGTTTTTTTTTCTTGCCCCATTATTTCTGTCAGTAGCGGCAGTTGGAGAGAGCATGTAAAGGAGAACATGGTTTGCACATTTTAAAAGATTGTGTGGCTTCTTGTTCTTCCTTTCTCTCTAACTGCTGTTCAAGTGCAGGTGATCAAAATCCCCATATACATTTCCCACCATTTACTTTATTCTATTCTCCATCTGAGTACACAGGAGTAATATTAATGATAATGTGAATGTTTCTGTCAAGCAGGTTGAAGCAATTATCTCTGGTATTCAGCCTGGTTTAACTATGGTTGTGGGGCCACCTGGTACAGGAAAGACTGATACAGCTGTACAAATTCTGAATGTTCTTTATCATAATTGTCCTTCTCAAAGAACCTTAATAATTACTCATTCAAATCAGGCTTTGAATGACCTGTTTGAGAAGATAATGCAGGTGAGCTTTTATTTCAACTCCTCACAATGTTTTGTGATTTTAATTTTTGGATTAAAATTTTTAGTAGTTAATGTCCTAGTACATGGAATGAAAAATATGGAAAGAATGTTAATGAGATGTATTAATGTTCTAGCTGGTTCATGTATTTATAACAATTCATACATCATAGATGGAAAGAGAACAATTGAAAAACTACTCCTAGAATGTAGACTTTAAGCTTTAATTAATCTTACAAAACTAGCTTGTAAGGAACACCTACTTATATATACTATAATTTGCCTATATATCTTGTTGATGTGATATTTTTAACATATCCCCTCACATTGAGGACCAAATATCTTGAGTGTGGAAACAAAAATTATTCAATAGTGGGTTCCAACAAAACTTGTTAGGATATCCTAACTCAACCTTACAATCAACTTATAAGGCAAGATTTGCATAACTTGTGGAAACAAAAATTATTCTTATATATTTATTATAATTTGGTCATATTTCTAATTGATGTGAGATCTCCAACAACTACACCTAACTGACAAATAAGTATTTAAAAAAATAAGTTAAACTATTCTTACAAGTTAAACCTATTCAAACAAGTTGAACAATTCCAACAAAGGCGAAAAAGCTAGATGAACTACTTGATCCCATATGAACTCTAGAGGCAATACTTGACTAGTAAAATTTCTAGCCTTTGTCTTCAATCTGACGCATCCAAGTAAAGAAAATTATGGTGCTCAATCCTCTAAAATTAACACCAACTGACGATCCTTTCGAACAAATCAAATATACCAGACACAGTTCCAAAGAAGGGAATAATATATATGGGCAGTTTTGGTCCTAGGGTGGTATGTTTCTCTGGAGTATTTTGTTCTCCAATGCCAACATGAAAGTGGCAGAGAACTTAAAGGGAGACTCGGATAGTGAAAGGGTGACTTGCTGCAGATTGAAGTATATTGGGAATGATCTCTGGATATTCTTTTTAACTTCTGATAAAACATCTGATCATTATAGTTTTTTATCTTCCCACACAACCCTTTATCCCTCATAATTACCAAACATAGTTCCATATTTTCCTTTCTATGCAGTTTAAGAAATTTTTGGGCTTCATCATTGATGGAAGCATCCTCAAGCTCACAGTATCAATCATTTATGTTGTTTTCATTAATCTTGAATCTGTTATTTTCATTATTTTGTTTCAACCAAGTATTTAGTTTTCTGGAAGATGAACCTGATATTTAGTATTGTTTTTCTTATTGGGAATAGGATTTTTTTATTGAGGGTTCTAACTTGGAAGTTAGTAACTTCATTTTTGATTAATTCTGTCTTCTTTACGTAAGTTTAACATGTGTTTCATTTTATTTCTTTTTGCTTTAGAGAGATGTTCCTGCACGGTATCTTCTCCGACTTGGTCAAGGAGAACAAGAGCTAGCAACTGATCTTGATTTTAGTCGGCAAGGTCGTGTTAATGCAATGCTTGTTAGACGGTTAGAATTGCTGAGTGAAGTGGAGAGGCTGGCAAGATCTCTTCAATTACCAGAGGATGTGGGTTACACTTGTGAAACTGCAGGATACTTTTGGTTACTTCATGTTTATTCTCGCTGGGAGCAATTTCTTGCTGCTTGTGCTGAGAATAAAGAAAAACCAACATTTGTTCGAGATCGTTTCCCCTTCAAAGAGTTCTTCTCTGATACACCCCATCCTGTATTTACAGGTGAGTCTTTTGAGAAAGATATGCGGGCTGCTATGGGGTGTTTTTGCCATCTTAAGACCATGTTTCAAGAACTTGAAGAGTGCCGAGCATTTGAATTACTTAAATCAACAGCTGATAGGGCTAACTACTTAATGACCAAGCAGGCTAAGATTGTGGCAATGACTTGCACCCATGCAGCTCTAAAGAGGAAAGATTTCCTCCAGTTAGGTTTTAAGTATGACAACTTGTTAATGGAAGAAAGTGCCCAAATTTTAGAAATTGAGACTTTCATTCCAATGTTACTCCAGCGGCAAGAGGATGGTCATGCACGGCTTAAACGCTGTATTCTGATTGGTGATCATCACCAGTTACCTCCTGTTGTGAAGAACATGGCTTTTCAGAAGTACAGTCACATGGATCAGAGTCTATTTACCAGGTTCGTCCGATTGGGCATTCCTTACATTGAGCTAAATGCTCAAGGAAGAGCCAGGCCAAATATAGCTAAACTTTACAATTGGAGATACAGAGAATTGGGAGACCTTGCTTCTGTAAAGGAGGAAGTCATATTCAATAGGGCAAATGCTGGATTTGCTTATGATTATCAGTTAGTGGATGTTCCAGATTACCTTGATAAGGGGGAGACAACTCCATCCCCTTGGTTTTACCAAAATGAGGGAGAAGCAGAATATGTTGTCAGTGTCTATATATACATGCGTCTTTTAGGGTATCCTGCAAATAAGATATCCATTTTGACTACTTATAATGGTCAGAAACTTCTCATCCGAGATGTTATAAATAGGAGATGTGTTCCATATCACTTCATTGGTCCTCCTAGCAAGGTATGTTTCTCATCCTTTACCTTTTAATTTATATTTTAGATCAAATTTCAAAATGGTTTCTTTAATAGAAGGAAGTGTCAATTTTGGGTTTTTGATTTCTGAAGATGATTTTATAATTATTATTTTTATTAGGGTGTATTATATTTCCCTCTCTTGATAGGACATTTTACCAAGACGAAATGGGCCACAATTTTGTCCATTTTACGTAAACGAATTTAGTAGTTGCAAACAATTATGGATTAGGCTCTCACTGACATTTTTCCTTTCCCTATATCTTTCCGTGTCACCAACTACTAGTTTTAATGCCTTATTATTGAGTTATGGATTTTAGAAGATGTAATGAATTTTTAAACATGCCTGTTATCAGCTTTGGAACTTTTTTACCTATAATCTTCGTTTCATCTTCTAAACTTCCCAATTTGATAGTAGGGTTCAGAACTGATTACATTACAGATGGTGTGGGATATTGTAGAGAGAAAAATACCAGCAATTAGCTTTTTTACACTACATATTCATTTATCGGGAGGAGTGGTTATTTTTTAAATTAGAGTGGATGGTAGCCTAATGTCAGTGTCTTTCTAGGAAGGATACTAAAATTTTGATAAATATATTCGGAAAACCACACCACAAAAACTACCTATTGTAGTTGGAGAGCCCAAAGCCTTGTAAGACCCCACACTAGAATCCCATACTTCCAACGTGGGACTCAAGTCATACTTTGCATACTAATACCGTTTTTTCTATGATATTTTGGACTGTGGAGTAAACAGACATCTCTGAAATTGTTGTACATTTTTCAAGTTTTGATTCTCAATTATGTCAGTTTTCTATAAATGGCTGCTCTCAGGTTACTACAGTGGACAAGTTTCAAGGTCAGCAAAATGATTTTATATTGCTATCTCTTGTGCGTACTCGATTTGTTGGTCACCTACGTGATGTAAGAAGATTAATTGTTGCAATGTCACGTGCTCGACTTGGTTTGTATGTCTTTTGCCGTCGTTCCCTTTTTGAACAATGCTATGAGCTGCAACCGACATTTCAGCTGCTTCTTAAAAGACCCGACCACCTTGCCCTTAATGTGAATGAAATAACATCATATACTGAACGAGATGTTGAAAATCCTGGACCTAAACATCATGTACATCTTGTCAGTGGCATCGAGGAGATGGGGAGTATCATAGATAGATTGTATCAGGTATGTCCCAAATCTCATAATACAAGAAAATGTTCTCCATTTTATCTTCAGTTACTCTGATACTTTTCCTGCTTTTTACTAATAAACTAAATTTATTTGGACCGAAAAGTTTAGAAAATCGGGCTAAGGAATACATCTTAACATAAGTATACAGTAAAGTTTATCTTCCAATTTTTCTGAACATTATGCCTGAAGTATTCCGATGAGATATTTATTGTGGGATAATATTGTTTACGCTAGCTTCTTTTAATACAAGCTGAACTTTCGTTGTACTCCTTTACTTGCCATAGATTATATTCTTTCTGGGTTCTATTCAACAAAAATACTTAATGATTTTTTCTATATATTTCCAGGAAAAGTTGAGACTAGAGTTTCATAAAAATGAGCCTTATTTAGAACCATCAGAAAATACCGAAAACAGCATAGACATGCCAGAACAAGCAGAGGATACTGATATGCCAGAACAAGCAGAGGACACTGATAAGCCACAACAAGCAGAGGACACTGATAAACCACAACAAGCAGAGGACACACCGCACGAAATCAAGGAGGCTACAACTGTCGATAACCATGTGGCTGAAAATATGCCACCGGAAAACAGTGTGGAAGAAGTTACCATGGTTGATAACAGTGATGGTGTTGCAAAGGAGGAGACTGGTGTAGGTGCTGCTGAGTAATCGAGCATCCTTTACACTTCTGTTTATTTTTAAGCTACATATCCGTAGGCATGCCATTTCTTTTCTATGTCTAGATAGATTGCCAAGATGTAGCAATGGGAAATCAGATTTTTGATGTGAAAGGTAGCATGGAGGAATTCATGAGCTTGTACCAATTGTAGTGAGTATATGGAGATGCCAGTGCCTAGAGGAAGCAATATTTTCCATTAAATTTTGATAGACTACGATGAATTTACTGTAGATTGAATGTCTCACCCCTACAAGAAGGGTATGCCCATCTCATACTGTACAGTAACTCCACCAACATTCTCTAGTGTAGGATAAGATGACTTTTATTTAAGTTTTGTTCTTTTTGTTAAAAAAAGTAAAACTGTGTGAACATTGTTTTTTTATCACAGGGTATCCTTTAAACTAACCAAATTTCTGGGCATTTTCTTTTTTTTCACCCCATACCTATTGTTCATTTACTAAAATACTTTTATCAGTAAAATCCCTCACTCTTTGGAATATGTCGAAGATCTTCTTGATTATGAAATCTAGAAAGGTTCTATAATTGTCAGTCTAGGATTATAATTTTTTTTGTTTTTGGAAACATTTAATTATTGTTTTAATCGTAGTTCGAGATTGGGTAATTTAGATCTTTTTTTTTTCTTCTAAATTATATTATGCATTAGGTAATTCAGAATTATATTTTACTTGAAATATATTTCGATTACATAATTTTCATATTATAGATCTTGAAATTATATTATGGATAGCAAAATTTGACATGATTTTAGGTTAAAAATGTGGAATGTGTTTTCAGCATAAATTGTAATATAATTTTGGATTAAAATATAAAATTTAAAACTATATTTTGAATTACATAATTTATTCTGTAATTAAGAACTATATTTTAGATATTGTAATTTGGAATTATATGATGTGAATTTCATTTTATCCATTTTTTTGACTTAAAAGTCGGTTTTTTTTTTTCTGAAACTAGATAAATATGAAATTTGTATGTTTCGAAACTTAACCTGTTCAAATATTTATTAAATATTTTTTTTATATAAAATAGAAATCTCAATAAATAAAGAAATATTTAAGAATTCAATAATAAATGCCAAATAATAATAAGGTAAAATTGTAATCGTTGAAATTTAAAAACGATATCCAAATAAATCAATAGAAAAAGTATGGGAACAAAAACAAGATAAATATGCATATGTCCGTTGTTTTTTAATCTGAAGTTAGATTGAAAAAATCAGATATTATTTTATATCTCATCAATCTAAATATTTTCCGTTAAAATCATGTTTAGTTTAATAATCTTCAATATAAATTTATTTGTTATCTCTTATGTAAATTGGAATAAAACTTTGAAGTGTACAAATTATTTCCTACTTAGTTTCATCATAGATAGAGATATAGTGATGACAAACAGATGTAATGATATTAGCTAATGGAGTTAGAATCAGTCTTCAAATCTTATTGATTCTGGATAAAATAATTAATAAAGTCTGATTATGTTTAAATATTTAAAATATAAGTATATATTTCACAAACAAAATAAGCATTTGATATTAAAGTGGTATATTTTACTACATTAAATGAATAACTTCTGAACACTAATACAAATTATTAATAAATTTATTGTTTTAAATTAGTTAAACTAGATTAGTTGAAACGATAGAAAATTAAGGCTTCTTTAAGTACTGAAAAAAAAATCCAAGCAATTAAATTAAATTGAAGTAATAAGGCATTAATAGTTGATTAATTGGTGATCCTAAACTTAATTAGTTTGAGATAAGAGCAAATGACTATTGCATTATTTGTTCCTTTCTCCATAGTTGTTATCACTCATTTTGTTATTAAAATTGTTGTGTTGTGCATGCATATTTTTGAAGTTGAAACTGTGGACTATTATTAATAATATTTTTGTTTTGTTGTTGATGTTTAAATATGAATTCACTAAGAACTAAGATATTACCATGCTATTACATAATTTGATATACCAAGTGGTTAGTGATGGTGACTCAAATTTCATACTTTTCTCAATTCAAATTAAAATTATACTTTAGGAACCATTAAATGTCGACACGTTAGCAAACCAAAAAATTAATTTTAAATTCCAAAAAGTTTTATTCTACTTAAGTTTTTGTCATATAGTATTCCATTTTGATGAGGGCATTGGAGGTGTTTTTTTTGTTAACTTAATCTATGTTTTCAATTAAACTTATGCAACACTTTATTATAATTAATGTTAAATCTAACCAATAATCTCATATCAATTGAAAGATGCATATGATTAGTAGAAGATGGAGAAATAGGTTAAGATAAGTGGTGAACAATTAATTAATTAAGGATGGTCATTTTGTTAGTTATTTCACATTTTAATTTAATCCCTAATTAACTAAAATATTTTCACCTAAATTAAAATATAATAATTATTTTGAAAAGCACTTCCTGCCACGTCGGTTAGGATATATTTCAATTTGATTTTAAGATTGATAACTTGAAATTTTGATAGATAATTACATATTAATTTATAAATTATTTATTAATAATAAAAATTATAATATTTTCTAGTCTCTAAAATAATATTTAATTTAATTAATATAGTAGTTCTTTATTTTTTATTTTTAAAATTAGTTTTTATTTAATAATTTTCTTGGTGAATGTATTATGTTATCTAGTTATTTGAAGCTAGGACACTTTTGGTACCATGAAGATTCCAAAATCTTGTAAATAAAAAAAGGGTAAGTATAATGTTGATTTATTTTAAAGCATATTACTTTTTATAATTACGATTATAGGTCACTTTTAAAGTATAGTCAACCTTAAAGTGGTTGGTGCAATAGAACTTCATTCTAGTGATACTTTAAAGCAACAAAAAGTGCAAAGATAATTAATTAGAGACACCAACCTTTTGTTATTAGTTTTTCTTTTAAAGAATGGTGAAATATAGACTTACTTATTAATTAATTAATTAATTTATTAATTTCTATTTGATTTAAGGTTACCTTTTATATTTTTAAAAGTTTAATTTAGTTTTTTATATGCTTTAAAAGCAATCACAACTTAGTTTAAGATTAATTTTGTTAAAAATCGTTGTAAAACAATTTTTTTTAAAATTTCTATACTGCATAAAGGGTCAACTTTTAACTATTATTACAAGTAAAATTAAAATAAAAATAAAAATCAAAGACTCTTTGAATAACTATTCTTCTAAGCCAGTGTTTATCCAATAGAGAATATTATTGGACAGATGAAACATGATTTTGGAATTGAAACATGAATTTGGAGAGGAATAAATGAACAGGTTCTTGTATTGAGAAATTTGAATTTGAATTTGATTGAAGTTTTGAATTTTGATAAATTGTGGGATTATGTAAAGCTCATAAGGTAAACTATTAATCAAACCATCTTATATAGAAGCAATGAATAGATGTTCTTTATTCCATACAATATTAGAAAAGATCAAAGAATTTTTTTTAAGACATTAAAGGAAAAAGAATGAAGAATATGTTACTTCAAAGAGAGGATGTGTCACACTAATTTATTATTTAAATCAAATAATTCAATATAAGAATATATAGAAAAAGTTTTAAATCATAAGAGATAAATGCTTTCAAATAAAGAAAAACTTAATTTTTTATTCATTTAAAAGTAATTATAAAATGATAATATAAATCATAATTATTTAAACTCAATTGTTACTCTTAAATAATTGCAACCTGAATGTAGATGCTAAAAAATGTATTATTAATTGTCATATTTTAAACAACAATTTTTAAACTTTTATTGTCTAATTGAAAAAATCTTAGTTTATATACTATAGTCCACAACCACTTAGACCAGAAAGAATTTGTTGTCTAAAATTTAGACAACGGTTTTTATAGTTCATGATTTTTCATTGTTGTCTAAAATCATCATCCTCATCCACTAAAAAAAATTAATTAAATATAAATTAATTTTAAAAAAAAATAATAATTAATTGTTATATTGAATAAATTAGATATTATTTTAGAAACTAAAAAAGTATTGATATGTATATTAGTTTCTAATATTTTGAAGTGTGATATGGAAAGATTCAAACTTTCTTCTATATAATATATGATCAATGGAAAAACACATATATTTATTTTTGGTATTCCAACCCTATCAAACAAAATATCTCATTTTCCATATGGGTTGACAAAGTATTATCTCCTTAAAAAAATATAGTAAATTAGGAAAAACTTTATTGCTTCATCCATATTTTGCCTCCAAAGTAATTTTTTTTAAAGCATATGACAATGGTGTGAATTTTATACATTAAGTATCTTAACCCTCATCACAAAGCATATCCTCATTTATTATGATATTACTTATGGAGTTGGTTGGTGCATATAGAAGAGGGCTTTAGCACATAAAAAAAGTGCATAGATAATTAATTAGAGGGTTAGTTTTGTAATGATGTGAGTGAGAGGTGTGTGGTTGTGATTGGATATTACCATTTGATTTTCACACCCTTCTCTCTTCTAAGTATACTTCATTTCCTTTTTTGTTGGAAACTTCCCTCTCTTTGTGCATTAAAAAAATATTAATCACCCCATTTGATTAGATGCAACTTTTAGAGTGATGGTGTTCTAAAAGAAATATAATTTTGATGGAGGTTGGAAGATGCATGTTAATTGGATAATTAATGAGTTTAAAAATAAGATAAAGTTGATGATGAATGTGGAATCACTTGTGCCGTCCATCCAATCACACTTCCTATTTCTCTTTTTGTTTCTAACCAAACAAACTAATCTTCATTACATCACTTTCATGGCTACAAGATTACTTAATTTATATCATAATTACACAAATTAATTTAAAAAACATGCATTCTAACATCTCTTTTGTTTAATTTTTTTTTTGCAAATTCTCTCTACATCCAATCATTTTAAATCTAGACCCTACACAATTTTAAATTTCCAAAAAATTCTTCATTCTGAAAATAAAAATTAAAAATTAAAAATAATACATTCCGAAAAAGTAGATCGAGATGAGATAATTGTATTCTAGAAATGAAAATTTGAAAACAAAAATCAAAATTTCATTTTAAATAAAAAAAATCAGTAATATAAAATATTTGTTCTGAAAAAAAATTCAGAATATATTTTAGAAAAAAATATCCGAAATGTATTTTTATATATACCTCCATTTTATCTAAGGACATTTTTGTCTTTTCATAGTGAAATTGGTGCAAATTTGCCTATTTTTTTTAACAAAAAGTGTAAAAGTTATGTCACCATCATAAAAAAAAAACACTTAACCTTTGTCTTCACGTAATTCATAATATAACGAATCATGTTTTAGTTTCGTTTGACACTTTTGGTTTTTAGTGACACTTTCTTGATACGAATAGTGCAAACCAGATAATGAGCAGCTAAGTGAAAGAAGATTCTTATAACATAGTGGATTCCAATTCTTAATTGTAAAATCAATGAACTTCTATTTTTTATTTTTTTTTAATTTAATTCTTCCATTTCCATATTTTAATTGGGTCTTTGCAAACTTTTTTTTTTTTTGTTTCTGTCTTTTCTTATATTGTACTGTAGCTGATAGAATTCGATAAACAGTTTGCTTTAGGCTTAAGTTATAATATTTGATAAATGAAATCAACACAACATATTTTTTTATTATAATACATATAATATCAACTTTAAGGGTGCCACAAATCATATAAACACTACTATAAAAAAAATCATTAAATAATAATTAATTTAAAGATAAAAAATAATTAATTGTTATATTAATTAAATTAAATATTATTTTAAATATTAAAAAAATATTAATTTTTAAATTAGTTTCTATTATTAATAAATAATTTCTAAATTAAGGTTTTAAATCATCAATTATTTAAATTTAGTAACAAAAATATTTTTATTAATTACATATTTATTATCTCATTTATATTTCATCTAATTAGAATATCTATCCTACTATTCCAATAGACAAAGAAGACATCTTGATCCTTCCATAAAAAAAATATCTCAGCCAAATAAAAAATACTTTTAAACGTGTAAAACAAAACATGTGAATCTTAACAAGGTTCATATACTCTTAATTTCTTTTCAAGTAAAATATTCATATCACATCTAATTAATATATATAAATAAAAGAGAGAGAGAGAGAGAGAGAGAGAGAGAGAAAATATGCAAAATAATTTTTAAATTGAATCACATTCTCTTCAAAATTCAACTTAGAATTTAAAAGTTATTGACATATATTATTTATATAAATTTTATATTAATTTAAAATTATTTATGTTTTATATAAGTAAAATTGCTCATAAAAAAAAATTAAGTTGATGACTAATATATATCTTTAAAAATTATAAAATATGAACGAGTTATTTGTTTATATCGACTATTGATTGATATAAAAATTAGTAAGTAGCATTAATATATATAAATTTGGGTCCATTTTGTGCATAATTAATGAGATTGTCAAAGAAGATAAAGTTATAATAATCTGATAAAAACCAGTCAAACTTTGAACCTTGTCCTAAACCAAAAGATATTGATTGGGTGGTTTTCCAACAATGAAAATGCCCTCATAATATTATCATGCAAAACGGTTGGCAACTTGTTGTGGCAATATAGCTTGTGATGGACCACACTTCTCCCACTTGCACACCATTCACAAACATTCAATATATAACTCTACTCATTATTCCATTCTTCAACAACACCATGCTTTCTTCTCTCTTCCTCTTCCTCTTCCTCCTACATTCAATGCCACTCAATTCTTCCTACAATATATCCTAATCATCTCCATTTTTTCTTCATCATTTTCTCACTCTTCTCATCATTTTTCTGTCCCCAAAAGTACCTGTTTCTTACCATGACTGCAAAGCTAACTGAAGTAAGTATATTTATACATACTGTAACTTCCCTTCTCTTCTTTAATTTCTTACCTGTTCTTTACTTATATGAATCTATTTGTGCATGTACACAATTTGCTTAGTTGATGTGGCCAGCATTAGTGGCTAATAAGATACTCAACAAGCGAGTCGGAAGCAGCAACTTCATAGCAGATTATCCAACTAATACAGATCCCTTATTGGCTCATCTTCACTCATCTCTCACATCCAAAACACTTCTCAATGATCACAAAGATACACAAAAATACAAGTAAGAATTAGAATATCATATATAGTATATACTAATTCCTGTGTCTTCTTATTATCCTTCTCACAACTCCCTCACTCCTGAGTAATGATAACATCAAACTTACATCTAGCATAGCATGTTTTTCTTATTGGTATCTGGAATCTTTAAGGTGTACGAGATCTATTAAAAACAATAGTAGTTAGAGATGCGCGAGTATCATAACAGTTGTGTGAATATAAGAGATTAAAGTTAAGGTAGGGAAGAGTAGATTTGTTTAAGGTTAGAAGTCGGTTATAGATCGATTACAGTTTAACTAAGTTATCGTTTCTTGTATAAAGGTTGAGGTATACCGAAATAACTTCATTTTATAATTTTTTTTTTGCCAATAAAAGAAAACAACTCCCTCACTGCACATAAGAAAAGCTGCGATGAAATGCAGTATATATATATATCTTTGATAGAGTTCCATAATGTTGGATGCTGTTTTCATTTTGATCAATTATTTCCATATGTTTCTGAAACAATGTTTGTTTAATGATTGAAGGATTTTTGTGAGCACATGGAACGTAGGTGGGGTTGCCCCAGATGAAGGAGTGAACATGGAGGATTTGTTGGAGACATGCAACAAGTCCTGTGACATCTATGTACTAGGGTATGAATTTGAGGTTCTTTTAGCAATCCTTAAGATCATGCATGTGGTGCAAGATGCTTAATTGTCATCATTAACTGTTTAGGTTTCAAGAAATTGTGCCTCTGAAAGCATCCAATGTACTGGGGTGTGAAAACAGTAAGATTTGTAGCAAGTGGAACTCCATGATCAGAGAAGCCCTGAACAAGAACACACATGGTAGGGATTTGAAAGAAGAAAAGATGAAGAATTGTTGCAATATTAAGGAAGGAAAAAATGATAATCCATGTCAGCAGAAGTTTGAAGCCCCACAAGATTTCCAATGTATCATTAGCAAGCAAATGGTTGGTATAATGATATCTGTATGGGCAAAGAGACACCTTCGTCCATTCATTCAACATCCAAGTGTCTCATGTGTGGGATGTGGCATTATGGGCTGCTTAGGGAACAAGGTTACCTAACCAAACCCTACTTTCTTTATTCTTTTTTATCGATGATAAAAAAAATAAATTAAATTGATGTATTTCAGGATATCTCAACCCTTATACAAAATCATCCTGAACTAATTCTCAAAAAATCATACACAGACCAGAACTCAAAAACTGAGAATCTAACAGACATAACAATTCCACGATACAACACGACAAAAACTTACAATTTTCTAACAGATCTCATGTATGTCAAAGGTTAAAACACCAGTCAAAATATGAGAAACTTATCTCACTAATTTCGGATTTAGGGTTTAAGGTTTAGGGTTTAGGTTTATTCTTATGAATCCCACTTCCTTCATATTCATTACCTTAATTAATTACCCTTTCAATTCAACATCTAATCATGCATCATACATCTATTGGTTATGCACTTTGCAGTTTAATTATATGCTGATCATCACTGTCAACATCAACTTCATCCATTTGAGTTGGTTAGGAATAAGTCCTCTTGATTATATTTATTTATTTTTTCCACTGTGATTGATTTGATTTGCAGGGTTCTGTGTCTGTGAGATTTGTGTTACATGAAACAAGTTTTTGCTTTGTGTGTGGTCACCTAGCTTCTGGGGGGAGAGAGGGTGATGAGAGGCACAGAAACTCTAATGTTGCTGAAATATTCTCAAGGACAAGCTTTCCCAAAGGCCCTTTGCTTGATTTGCCAAGGAAGATTCTTGATCATGAGTAAGTAATTAGCAATCACATTTTTTTGTTAATTACAAACCCTCCAACTAATCAACCTCAATAATTGCTTTTTGGTTTTATTTTAATAGTAATTAGGTTCCTTTCCCAACAAATCATGAAAACAAAGTTCCAATATTGAATAAATTATTTTTTTGTTTTTTATTTTTATGGCTGTTAAAATAAAGAATTTGCTACTTGAAAGCATCATTGTTGTGTGTTTCCAGCTTTTGAATCTGTCCATCTAAATATTGAAGGCTGCCAAAACACTTAAAATATTGTTCTTTGTTGGCTCTTTTGTTTGTAGCTAAAGAGGGACTGTGAGTTAATTAATTAATTAATGAAAATGTTGCAAAGAGGTGCCAATTAGAATAAAATACAAAACATTTGCACCTATCACTGTCCATACACATAGAAATATAATTAAAAAGAAAACCATTTGACCCCTTTTAATTACTCAATATTAAAATAGAATTTACTTTCTGCCGACTTTTAACCATTTATTTAATTACTCAATATTCAAACAGAATTTAGTTTTAATTACTTTTACTTTGACTTGCAAGTTGTATTACTTTAACATTTAACTAATGATGGTGATGTTGTGCAGCCACATAATACTATTAGGAGATTTAAATTACAGAATTTCTCTACCAGAAGAAACAACACGCTTACTTGTTGAAAATGAAGACTGGGACTCTCTACTAGAATATGATCAGGTATGTAAATCCATGAATAAAAGTACAAATACATATACATTAATTAAAGTAATTTAGATCATAATACATATACATTTAGATGTTAGTAACTATTCTACAATTCACTATACGAATTGTATAATATGATACGATTTGAGATACTCGTGAAGATACTAATCGTTAGAATCGTTTTTACTCTCATATTACGGTAATATTGTCTGAATTGTATCACAAATCGTATGAATCGCGAAATGGTTCCATATCACAATTTAGAATTTATTTTGTGTTTAAGTGTGAATTGGGTTAAATCACTTGAATTGGTTTTATAAAAATCCTAATTTTAATTTTTTCTTTCATTAAACAAAATAGTTGGGTCATATAACCCAACCCAATCAAACCATTATAATACTAACTTAATTTGGTCAGCAATAACCATTATTTTTTAATATGGTTGTGATTATTAATTATATTTTTACATCTTTATGTTATATTTTTTAAATGTTTATGAATCTTACATTTCACGATACAATACAAAATGATTCACGATTCAACTAGCATGATCTAGATTACTCACCTTGATGTACATACTTCTATTTGGGAAATGAAAATGGATAGAATACATATATTGTTGGATTAAGTGTATATTTTCTAACATGGATTGAATTAATGAAACTGAAGCTAATGATGGAAGTGAGTGGAAACATGTTAAAAGGATGGCATGAGGGAACAATCAAATTTGCACCAACCTACAAGTATTGTCCAAGTTCTGACCTGTACTATGGATGTTGTTATCACTGCAAAAAAACAGCAAAGAAACGAGCACCAGCATGGTAAGAAACAACTTACATGTTTTTTAAAACAACATTGTTTCAACAATAAATGTTGTTAAACAATGTTGTTTAATTAAAAAAAACTGTAAACAGCTAAACCAAAAATGACCTAGTAAGAATGACTGTGCTTAAACTTTGGAAATTTTGATGTTGTAGGTGTGACAGAATCATATGGCTTGGCAAAGGTTTAAAGCAAATTGAGTACGGTCGAAGTGAGTCAAAACTATCAGATCACAGGCCTGTGAAGGCATTGTTTATGGCACAAGTGAGGGTTTCAGCAGCACTGAAAAGCTTTGAAAGCTTATTTCTGTCAGAGAGATTTGAACAAATTAAAACTCACTTTGATGTTTCCCCCACTGATGAGTTTGTATCTAAAAGGCAACCAAGTTTTCGGTTGTGAATAATGATTAGTATAATTAGTGTTCTTATGTACATCCACACACATACATGTTTATGTTTAAAACTGTAGTTAAAGAAGAAGAAATTCCCAAGGAATAAATCAGATGATTTAGCTAGTTTTTTAAGTTATCCGGTAGAAGGTGGAAATATGTCATTCAACATGAAATCTATAATCTATAATCAGACACATTTTCTTGAAGCTTCATCTTTTCGACCCAAATCAGTTCTACTTTTTAATAATCAAACATATTCTCAAGTGGTGCAAGATGAACAAATAACTCACAAACTAAACACATCAAAGAAGATATTTTTGAGATTTGGATTAGTTGACAGTTTTTGTTGGAAGATTGATTTAGACTCACGTGTAAAGTTTTATTTTATTTTTTTTTTTATTTTTTTTTATAAAGATTGAGTTATTTATATTTATTTATTTATATTTTTTATTGATAAAAAAAAGTAGAGTTTAAAATTGTAGAAGATGAAAGAGAATGGATCAAACATCATTTTTTTTCATTTATGATTGATGTCCCTTATACTTAAATAAATATTCTACCATTGATTGGGGAGCTAAACCATTTAGTTACTTGTGTGCCATAGAGAGAATAGAGAGAAGAGCTTTATAAGAGTTGGGAATTAATTTATAAGAATTAGAAAGGAAGATATATATAAAAATAAAATATTGTATTTTAAGAGAAACTAAAAGAGCTAAAAATGACATCAATGTTTGGAATAATGAGGATTTTAGTAACATTAATGGGAGTAAGAAGATATCATTTAAAAAATAAGTGAAATAGATAAAAGAGATGGAGAATTTTGGTGAATGATCAAATGGAGGAGAATGAAGAATATGGTGAATGGGGTCAAAGTTGGGGACAAGTGGTATGAGCAACTTGTGAGAGTTAAAGAAGAAATTAAAAGACTTTATATAAATAAATTCAAAGAAAATCAAGAGATTAAAATATAAAAGAAAAGTATGCATTAAAAAGTGAAAGAAGATAAAGTATAAGGCAATTATTGAGCAAGTTAATCACACAAACTTTTGTATTTGATAGGTTCTCCTCATTGCATAAAAAAAGAAGATAAATTGTTGTTATTAGAGAAATCATTTACACACAATATAATGTTTCTTTTTGTTCCTTTCTATTATTTTATTCTACATTTATCTATGAATAAAAAAGTAATAAAATAAAAACCAATATCTTGAATCCCATTCGATGGGAAAATAGATTCTTAAACTCAATGCAATCCAAAGCGCCGCCACTAATCCTTAATAGTTTATAAAACCGACTTTCCCTTATGCTTAGTTTTTTTAATCCTTATTATCAACTTCTTCACTCAAATAATGACTTGTAAATGTTTCTAATTCAAATACGTGTCCATGTCTAATTAGAGGAACATGCTGACAACAAACCAAAACTTCATCCAGGCCTATGTAGCACAAATACGGATATGGATACTGACACGATACTGATACGGATATTGACACGGTACTGATATGGACACGGAGATATATAAAATCTCTAAAATGTAAGACACGAAGACACAGATCTATATATTATATAATTATGAATTATATAAATTGACAATAAATATTTATATGCACAAGTATGTTTTATATTTTTTTGGGAGTAGGAAGATGTTTTTCATGACTGATTCAAAAGAATTTGTTTCTTATTTCTATAATCATAATAAAAAAGTATACAATAAATTTGAGTTTTTAGAAAATTATTGTATTTATCTTTTTTAAAATTGTATTAAAACCATACAAGAATTTTCAGAAATCCAACAAATATTTTTTTAATTGAACACTTCACAGATAAGTGTCGTACGAGTGTCGACACCAATACGTGTGTCTGACACGGATACGTCATTTAAGAGAAGTGTTCGAGCTTCATAGATCAAGACAGTACCAAAATTTCTAGGATTCAAATGCTAATTTAATTAAATATATTTTATTGCTTTAAGATAAGTGTTTGAGCTTCATACATCAAGGCAATACCAAAATTTATAGGGTTCAAATGTCCATTTAATTAAATATATTTTATTACTTATAAAAAAGTGTTTTTTTTTTTTTTGCATTTGTTATTTGTGCTATATATTTTTGTTTTTATTATCTTTTTGTTAGTTTAGATAGGTTAACTGAGGACATAGTTGAAGAACAACTATGTTAACAATGCCACGTAACATTTTTTCATGCCATTAAAATTTATTATTTTTTAATAAAAAATTAAAATACTCTCTTTTGGGAGGTTGGTGTTTGTTTGTTGTCTTCATACTTGAAACAACCATGGATGAAAACTCTAAACAGAATTAAAGTGAGGACATAAAATGATCACAAAAAGAATTTGATTTTATTATAATATGGCAGTTTTAAGAAAATGCAATAATTCAATAAAAAAAATATGGCATCTATAATTACAATTGTTTAATAAGTATGTTCTATTTTGTTTTTTTTTTCTTGTACACGTGTGATATGTTTGATAATTCAATCTAGAAGTAGAAGAAAAAAATATTTTTTGAAAATTATAATACAGTGTTTTTTACTATTGTAAAATGTAACATTTTTCAAATAAAACTACGTGAGTTTTGGTTTCTTCCTCTTTTCCTACACTTTCTGGTATTCTCGAAAATCATTAGCTTTCCAATGTATTGAGTAGAGTTTTATTGTCACAATGTCTTGTGTTGTGAATCATGTTTTCATGGAATTTTGTGCTTGTTTTAATTTATTTATGATCTTCTTCTTTTATTCCACTGTCTAATTAAAGTTTTGTTGCAGAGAATTAATGGAAGAGATTGAGATGGAAATGGAGATTGGAAGGGAAAGTGGGTTGGATCGTGTGGCCGTGGTTGAGTTTTTTATCCACTCTGCAGAAGTAACCTCTTTGAATCTTTGCCTCTTTCACTGTTTCTTCTAATCTTTGTAATTTTCTAATCCTTTCTCTGTAATTGTTGTAATGGTAGCTCCTCCAAGTTTCCCCCATTGTTAAATACTCTGCATTCTCCTTCTTTGTTGATCGCTTCTTTCCCTCTTTACCAACCTTCATAGAAGCTGGTGGAACTTCTTCTTCAAGCTGGCTTCTGCGACCCCTCACCCAGAACACCTTCCACCTGTTTGCGCTTATTTCTCTGTGGATTTCCACCAAAGTGCCTTCCTTTCTTCCTTCTCTCTGTTACCCTTCTTCTCACATTGCACTCACAATTTCCATGCATGCAGATACACTATTCTCGACCACTCTCCGTTGCATCTTTCAAGTCCTTGGCTAACTCTTCCATCAAGGAACACCACTTCACTACTCGTAATTTCCTAGAAGCAGTAAGCCACCCATCATCATCATCAACTTTTTCTCCTTTTCTATCCTCTCACTCTTTTACCTACTTTTTCTGCAGGAGGTCCTCTTCATGCAGGTAACTTCAACCCCAACTATCACTCAACCTTTTTACTTTCGGGTTCAGTTTTTTTCACACACCATGGTCATGTGGAAAATTATGCACCTCATACAGCATCAATTGCAGTCCCTGAGACCACAAAGACTTTTCTGCTGCACAGTTTTTCGAAAACCTATGAACTTTTGGAGTTGAGCTGATCCTGATATGGTTTGGTGTTTCCCCAGGTTTTGAATTTTGAGATTGGTACGGCAAATATTGCTTTTTTCTTCCTTCAAGAGCTTTGGGTTCAGTTCAAGTGAGTGTGACTCATTTTTATCTCTCTACTTGCACTGTGTCGTCTTCTCATTCATTCACGCTTTTGAATGGTTGAGAACAGGGGAGTGGCCAAAGTTGGTGAATTGATTAGCATTGAAGCTTGCATGGATATTATGGATCTTCTCTATGAAAAAGAGGAGATGTCGGTTCATTTTAGGTCTCCTAAGTCGCTTGCTGCGTCAATCTTGGTTGGTATATTCCCTACTACTTATTTCAAAATTCCAAGTAATATGAGGTAATATACTATTGCAAAGTTCTAACATACTTCTGCAGGTTACCTCATATGTAATCACTGTTCCTAAACAGAAATGGGAGTTTCCAGTTCTTGCATGGGGTAAGAAAGTGCATCTGGGTTCTAATATAGTGTGCCCGTTTGATTTTCTATCGACTTTCTAACACAATCATATGAACAAACTTTTTTCACTGATCATGAGAGCAAGTAACAAAAGGATTTTGTTGTCAGTAAATTTTGTGACCTCGTGTAAGGAAGATGATATAACTAAATTGGTGACCAGGATTCTCGAGCATGTTCTTGGTCCTTCTTGAGATATGAGGTAAGTGGACTTCCAAAGAATGAAACACTTTTAATATCTGGATTGTGGCCCATCGGTGCTCTATGCAATTACTAAAATTTCCTGAATTTGATAGCTAAAATCGATTTGTCTGTACAAAGTGTACATATTATTATCAGATGAAAATAGTTTGATGAAGTTGACTGAGTATAGTATATTGAGAATATGGATTCTTATTCTAACTCCTGTCTTCTTCTGCTTCATTTATCGTAACTATTTACATCATATTCTTAGCTTGATTGTATTTTGGATAACTTGTATAATTCTGTGCTGTGTGAAGGGTGCCGTAGTAGGTGGCGGCAAAAGAAATTAGACATTCAGGTTGCAGAAGAGTTTGATGATAAATATGTAGCCATGTCAAAGAAGAATGTTAAAAATTCAATACTCTTCCATTCATGAGACAGTAATGGAGGACATTGTGCTGCATGTGACCAGCTATTAAGCTTCAGTTACTTGCAAGTTGGTTCTATCTTTCTTTCTTTTTTGTCACCTTCTTCAGAATCATCCTCATTCATTCATCATTTACCTAAAGAGAAACCTATGATACAAAAGCACATCATGCAACAATTTTTCACATCAGCAATCGAGTAAATAGTGAAGACTGTATTGTATAATGGTAGTGGAGAAAAATATAAGTAATAAAAGTGACAACAAAATTTATAGGAATTCAAATGAAAAGGATGTTATTTTTATAGAAACAAAAAAAAATATATTAAACACTAATGAGGCAGAGATATTGGGCCATATGTCCCTATTGAATTTGAGCCCATTAGTCGAACTTGGCCCACATCTTACCCTGGAAGGCCTCAACCCTACATTACAAAAAATAGGGTATTTCTCCCTGCACCCCGACAAATGGTTTCCTGCACCCCATCATTTTCGGAAAAAATACTATTTTACCACTTTTAAAAATGACTTCTAAATATTCTTTTTGAAATATTTTCGTTTCCAAAACAAATTTTATGAATTCTGGATTTCCCATTATGGAAATTAAAAAAAATGTATTCTAGAAAAGATATTTCATAATGTTTTTTTGACTTTTGGATTTCATTTTCTGGAAACACACTTTGTCTCTATTTCAAAAATACTTTTTCTTATGGAATTTTTATTCCACCCAAAATTATCAAGGATAATTCTGATATTTCAAAGAATGTAGGAGTGCAGAAAAAAAAAATGTAGAGGTGCAGGAAGAAATACCCATAAAAATAACAATTCTTTTGAAAAGAGAAGTTAAATACAGGAGATAACTATATATATGAATAAGAAATGTTAACAACATATTCTTTACTATGCTTTTTTAAACATATTTTTAATTAATGGTGGAAATTTATTCAAAATCAAAGTTTTATATATCACTTCTTATTTAATGGTTCTCAGTCTCAATTTTATAATTTTTTAAAACTTTAATAAAGATTGTGTTAAAGAAAAGTAAGTTAAAGAGAATATTACACACTTTTTTAAATATAATTGTATCTATATCTTCACTTAAACTTTGAAGACTCTCTTATTCTGAAGAAGCATGGTAATGGTGGAGACGAAGTGGGTCCATTTTAAAGTAAAAATAATTTAAGGTGTTAAATAAATAGAGAATACAAATATTCTCTCAATACACTTTGTAAAATCAGATCATATTTCCTTTGTACAACAAAAAAACTAAATAGGAGAACCAAAAGGTAAAATTCAACCTTTATATAACAAACAACGAGTTTAAATTCAACTTAAATCAAAATTAAAGTTAAAAACATTTTCAGTCCTTTTCATTATTGTACTTCATCTACTTAAATAAGCTCAACACATTGCATTCATTATTTTCTTTTGTCCCTTTTCAAACAAAATTTCTACTTCTACAACAAATATATATTCTTTATAATTTATAAGAATCAGAAATAGGAATGAAAAAAAATTGTAATGAAAAAGACAAAAACAAATATACGCTAAAAGTGTTGTAAAAAGTGTTTAAAAGAAACAATACCCCCCTCTATTGCATAATGCATGAACATTATTTAAAGAAGCCAAACCAAGTCCAAAAAATGCAAAAACACTATTTCTTATCTCTCATTTTGGCTTCTACCCTTTTTTAAACATTTTTTTTTGTATTTAACTATTTTTTTAGGATATTAAAATAAAATAAATAAAAAACCCTCTAAAAATATAGTTTATCAATCACTTTGATTTGTCATTAAATAAATCTTACATAACAAATTTATTTGTTATTGAAATGATAATTTTTAATATTTGAGTTTTGAAAATTATGTACTTTCTGTCATCTTTATTCCCTAGACTGAATCACTTATTCTCATATTCCTATTAAATCCTACAAAAATAAAAGCAAGTATAGTTAAAATTTAGATAATAAAAGATTTGAAATGGCTAAATTAGGAACTAAAAGGACATGAAATGGTAACATTAAATAGTTAAATTGAAGGATGAATAATTAATATAGTGAGTGTGTGAAGATGGTGAATTGAAAGAAATATTCATTGACTAATAATTCTAATTCACTTGATTCAAAGGTCCAACCTATAAGAACTATATATTAATTGCATCAGAAATTTTGAGCATGAAAATGAAAAATGCAAAAGAAGAGCAATTCATGTCCTTTTAAATATGAACTTTTTAGTCAGAAATGGTGGGATGTGTTATGAAATCCTTAGTTGGTGTCGGTGGAGAATGAAGTGTGAAGACACATGAAGGCACCCCAACCCCATCTCCATGCAATCATTCTTTCTTTTCAAATATATTACCAACTATTTGTTTTGCCCTAGCTGCCATTCACCTCATCAACTATTGCATACTTCTCTCCACTTTCCATTTCTTTTTTCCTTCAACACACACTTCACCAACCAACCATACCCCTTTTCTTCTATAGTCTTGCTATTCAATTAAGACAAATAAATGACATTAAAGATACATAGATTTGTGCCTACACTACAAATTTAAGATGAGGGAAAGTTTTACATTGATAAAAAAAAATTATATAAAGAGATGTAACATCGTTAGGGTCAATCAGCGCGTTCGAGGTATTGTCCGCTTTGAACATTGTTGTTCTGTCACAATTTTGTTCTCAAAAGGCGCCTTGGTGAATTAAGGTAGGAATGTGTATTTAAATTGCTCTTAACCTCATCTCGTGAATAATGTGAGACTATATTTTGGCTGTACCAGAACAATCACTACATTCGAGATATTGTCCACTTTGGAAGTTGGTGTTCCGTCACGATTTTATCCTTAAAAGACGTCTCAGTGAATTCAGAAAGAAAAGTGTATTTAAACTGCCTTTAACCTCGACTACCTCGACTTTTAAGCAATGCAAAACTATATTTTGACCGTAATATTGGAAGGTTTTAAGGGTTGAAATTTGTATATCTTTTATGTGAAGTTTTTTACTACTCATTGATGTCTAATGTTTTGGAGGTTTAGGATAAGTAATAAATAATGAAAAGATAGATAATGGAGACACTTTGTGTTGTGTGGTAGGAACAAACTCCCAAGAACATAACCAATTTAATTAAACAAAATCATTAACTATGATGCTTTTCACGTGTGATGGGTCTACTCTTAAAAGTAGTAACCAATTCAAACAAAGTGTCCTGCTTCTTAAACTTTATTAAATAATATTGCAATGGAATATTATTGTAGCAGATTAAATTAATCCATTTATTTCTTTACTTCCTCACTTTTTAAGACCCTTTCTCTTCACCTTTTCACTTTCATTCCTTCCTATTTCTACAATAAAAAAAACTCATCATCTTTTTCTTTCATATTCATTTTCTTCAATGAAATTTCATTCCGCTCCCATTTCTGTCAAATAACAAATATACTTCTTTATTTAAAAAACCATATATATTACCTGTTATGTGTTCAATCTATCTTAACATTTTGTGCCAACTTCAAAACAAGTTTTAGCAATACCAAGAAATATGGATTTGTTTATATTCCTAAAGGTTTGAGTATTTTTAAGCACTTGAATATGTTCATTAATACTACTATTTTGGTGTTGTATAAAGGGTTGAGATAATAGTATTTATGATTGAACAATTGGATTTTTTCTTTTGATTGTTCTAGTTTTTTCTTTCAGCTTTGATTTTCGATTAAAAAAGTTTCAATATTAGAGTACAATAAAAATTGTAATAATATAATATTAATTAATGTCTATTTATATTATTTAAATCATTTCACAATTAATATTCATATTACCTAATTATATAAAATTTAGTTACCGTATATTTTAATTAATTCACTTAAATTTGTATTACAAAATAAACTTTAAGTATAACTCAATCTCATAAAACCGACTCATGAGGTTGAGGTTTGCATCCACTTATATACAATGAATTGTTCTTATCTCTAGTCGATGTATAATCTCCTACAACTCGTGAAATACGAAAGACCTTTATATTCTTGATTACAAGTACCTTTTGTGAAAAAAAATAAAATTCAACCCAAAGCTTTTGTAATAACTGTTGTAGAAAGTGTGAAGAAAAGTCATTGTTTAATTTTTGATTCTTTAAATATTGAGAAGGTGAGAAGGAAGGAAGAAATAGCAGCTGTGAAATGAGAAAAGGGGCAGAGAGAGATGAGGGGGACAGTGTGGTTCTAAACCCACCAACAGGAACAGCAACAACAACAAGAGCATCCTAGGATATCACCTCATTTTCTATCTATTTTCACAAAAATTAAATCCTACATTTCTTCCCCTTGTCAGGTTCCACAACATCATCACTCTCTACATTTTCTTCTGCCTTCAATCACCACATTAAATACATTCTTACAACTACTGGAGACATAATACCAAAATAAAAGCTTAATTCAAAATCATATCACCCATAATTTAAATTATTTACTGTGCAAATGTCAATACTAATTAAAACCACAGAATTTTGCAATTAAAATAAAGTAAATATTAACTTCTTATTTCAAGGGATGAGTTGTAGTAAAAAAAATTCTCACTCTTTTTAAAATCTTCTATGTTTAAATTAGTAAAAGTTGATAATAATAAGTCAAAGGGAGTGTTCACTTTTTTTTTATAATAATGTGTAAGTATAGATTTTTAGACCTTGGTGAATAAAACTAAACAACAACAATAAAATATTTAGCTGCATTATTTATTAAACTAATAAGTACTATTTTTTATCAATAATAAAATATTAATAAATAAAATTCTTATAAAAAAAGCCAAACAAAATAACCAATAAAAATTTCTCCTACAACTAATAACTACTATAATAATGTATTTCGATTATAATTAGTCTAATAATACTGAACCCATAATATGATTGAATATTAAACTTCTAAATTCAGCTTTAGTATATATTTTAATTAGAATGTAATCCAAATTTAGTATATAGTAAGAACTAGTTTTTTTTATGAAATGCATATTGAAATTTTGAAGTGAAGTTTTAGATTCGTTGTATTGTGGTAGTTAAGAGTTATTGTATATATTGTAGAATAAGACGAGGATATGAGTTGTTCCTTTAGCTCATATCTTCATTATAAATCATAAATCATTATACTACTCAATTATGCTATCAATTTTTTTTTATATATTACATAGGTCTACTCAATATATTTGTTACACCATTTATTTATTTTTATATTTTAAATCAAAAGTGAAAGAAAATATAAATAATACTGTAGTAGGCACCCTTTTCCATTAATGATCCATCTTGTAATTGTGTTTAGATATAATAACAAAATATAATTAATTCCATAGTTGCATAACAATAATGTTTAAAGATAAAATTTAAAAAACTATTAAGACCTATTTTCACTACCAACTACTATAAAAGAATGGCATTTTCTATTAAAGATAATTGTCAATGATACATTACTAAACTTTAATTTATATCTTTATTTTCTTTTAAATTTTCAAAAACAATTTACACAGCTCAAAATAATCCTTTTACTTATGATTGAATTCAGTTCAGATAAAATGCTTTTTGATTTGGTACAACCTTTTATACTTCTATTTGAATGACTTTTCCTTGTTTGCAAACATATGATTTTGTGATTATTTTTTATTTTCACCTCCACTTCACAACTTGTTCTAATCCACATGTTAGTTTTTTTCATTTTCTAATTTACATGTCATCTATATATATATATAAATGTTTAATTTAAAGTTATTTTAATTTTTCAAGAGCTTATTAGTGTTTTTCTTTTTAAATTTAAGTTATTGATGATAAAGGTGAGCCAACAAATCTTGAGAGTCAAACCAAATTATACTGAGATTTTAGCAACAATTAAACGATAGATTTAGAATTATTATCGTATGAGTTAGATATGGTGATTATAACGAGAATTATATGTTTACATCGCAATTAAATTTATGTGTTATTCCATAAATATACAACAATAATTTTTTTTTCCAAAAAATGTTACGATACACAACATGTGTCACGTGACCCTATTTTAACATGAAGTGAGATAATGGAAATTAATGGTGTTATGTTTTCATGTTGTGATAATATTAGTGGATTTAACTAAGTGTAGGTAACAACAAATCTCATTAGCATAACCATATTATTTATTCTAACGCATCTCAAAAGGATGGAAAAGTTGTTGTTATGTGCAAAGATACATACACAATCAAGATCATTTGAGTTGGAGAAGGTAAAATACATATAAGAGCATGTTTAGAATGATTGTCTGTAGAGGTGCATAAATCAGTTTGGTAACTTTGAAGAGCACATTGATTTAGGTTAAGTCTATTGAATGTTTTTTGAAGCAATAGGGAGAAGCAAATGAGTTTACAAATCCTTCCAACAGGGTAAAGGGATACATTGATGCATATGCCTTAAGTTTACAAGTTTTTATCATATTTCTTGGTGTTGTCTCATTATCTTAGGGTAACAAGTAAGCTCTCTCTTCATCATTTTTGTTTTGGTTTTTTGAGGAAGGAGATATTTATAGACTATATATCTATGTAAAAGGGTAAGAGTCCCCCTCAAATGTTTTACGTTCTTTTATTTTATTTATTCTTTGTTGATAAAAAAACATGAAACTCTCATTCTACCAAAAGCACAAACTTTCTCATTTGCTCTCTAGTCGATACAACAAAAAGATATCCCTACTTGTCAACTTATTAGATCTTCTAATCCTTTTATAGATAACTAATGTAAGCAACAAATATCGGAATGTGAACAACATGTCCCTGACTGCTATAAAAAAATAAAATAAATGACAATCAAGACAGAAAAAACACATTATCTTCTACGACCACCAAACTTCAGACCACTCATTCCTCAAAAGTATAAACCCTTAAATAAATTCCAATATATTTAATATATTTTTAAATTTTTAAATTACAAATGGACAATAACTATACTCTTACTAGTGTGCATGTATATATTTCTTTCCATCTAAGAAAATCCGGTAGTTTTATTCTATATATAAAATATAACCCCATGTGCTATGAGTAATAGAAACATACTAAGAATGTAGCTTTACTTATCCAACATACTTAAATATTATGTCCATCATGCTCAACTTTGTTTATTTATTACTAAAATTTATGAATATTACAAAAACTATTATTAGCATATAAATGATGGATATAGATTAAAGATAAGGTTTAGAGAAAAAAAAATGCATTACACAAATGATTATGCTTGGTATATTAAATATGGACACAAGATAAGATATGGAGAGGGTGGGCAAAATGGACTTTAATCCCTCTCACTTAGCTATCTTTGATGAAATATTACATCAAGTGATGGTTTTTTTTCTCAAATTATCCAAAAAACTTGTCAATTCCATAGTAACCAATTCCATAATTTTCTGCTTTTCATTGATTTTGTCGGCTAATCATTGCATCTTATACCCAATACATATCTCTTCCCACCTAAATTCAAAACCCCACCACAACCTCCACATACATATCTATTTTCATCAACTTTTATTTTAACAAATTCAACCAAATCATTTCTTAATTTCTTTTCATAAGCTAGTTTTAGTTTCAAATATTTATTTTGTTTCATAAAATATTAGTTTTTACACTGAAAGGATTGGTCTTTGAATTTTTTGAATTTTTTTCAAAGTAGATGTGAGATTTTCTTTTTTACATTGGTGATTTGAATCCCTAGTTTGCATGGTCTTGATTAAAAAAAAGTTTTTATAGGTTGATGAGATGGTTACAAATGTATTTGAGAAGTTTTGAGGTAGTTGGTACACTAAAAAATATCATGAAATAAAAACCAATTTTTAGAGAGCAAAATAATTAGTTGTAATAGTAACTAAATTAGAGATCATTTTAGAAACTAAAACAAAAATTGGTTTTTAAATTAGTTTCTATTATTGTTAAATAATTTTTAAATTGATATCTAATTAGCATCCAATGTTTCAGAGACCAAATTTAAAAACTAAATAATTGGTAGTGAAAATCTTGGTTGCTAATTAAATACCAATTTAGAAACTACTTAACAATAATAAATAATAGAAACTAATTTTTGTTTTAGTTTCTAAAATGTCTCTAATTTAGTTATTATTGTAATTAATTATTTTGGTTTCTAAATATTGATTTCTATTTGATGATTTTCTTGTAGTGGGTGTGGTAGAATTTTTTTAATTGGTTTCGTTAATGTCAGCAGTTTGAAGTATCTTACGGAATTTGTTGTGTTTCAGAAAAAAAAAATATAAGAATTCGATCATCTCTTAAGTGAACCACATTTTGTTTATTTTTTATTAAAATAAAGTGAAAAAAATTGGATGAGTTTTCTTACATATATGTGGTGAATGTATATAAATAGATTGGTTTGATATGCATTTTTTTTGTTTATTAGAATTAGAAAGTGGACAAAGAACACAGAGAGAGGTTTTGTCATGTTCTGTTTCCTTCTTATAATTGGATGGACAAAGCTGAGCCAAAATAATTGCCTGCTACGTAAAGTGTCATGCTTTACCTTTCTGCATGTATATATATATATATATATATATATATATATATATATATATATATATATATATATATATTTTTCTCTCTCTCTCTCTTTCTTTCTCTCTTTCTCTCTTTCTTTCTATTTATTTTTGTTTTTACTTTA
>Ga0123342_1000989_pt1 | contig 47434 bp, 27 predicted proteins | sample Turbeawhitnodule_FD_89960 | JGI IMG/M metagenome (GOLD analysis project Ga0123342, IMG submission 89960) | Root nodule microbial communities of legume samples collected from Mexico - Turtle bean Mexico white nodule | ecosystem: Host-associated > Plants > Roots > Nodule | place: Mexico: Nepantla...
CCCCTTTTTCCTTTTTCTCTTCCCCTCCTTCCTTTTTTCGGCGTTTGAAGAAGGTTTGTTTTTTTTTTTTTTTTTTTGGGCTGGGGAATGCATAAAGTTATTGAATTTAGCTCTATAGTAGTTGTTAATATAGGTAGTGTTGGAATGGGACCAGTGTTTTGTTTCTGGGCTATAATGCATGCAGGTTGAGGCTTGGTTTTGTGATGTTATGATCACATATTCATAACTAGTTGCATGCCGGTTTCTGGGCCATTGGAGTGCGTTATTTAACTTGCATCAACATTTTCTGGCACCAAGAGTTCTAATAATTCTATTTTTATGGAATGGACTTGAAATATTCATCTACCTTTTCCAACAAGAAAACAAGCCCTTTATCTGAAATGCTTTACCTTTTTTGTCCACAATTTTCATTCCATGATCTCTGTTTCCTTCCTCCTTTTTGTGTATGTATATTTTGTCTTTCTTTTGTGTCTGCATAACTGTCAATAAAAGTTTTGAAATGGAAATTCGTTAACCTCTCTTAAAGGTTGTCCACAGTAGTTAATGAAATATATATTTGGTCACTATCTTCTGCCAGGATATATTTCAGCGAAGTTCTTATTTTCTTTTTGGCCAGCAAATTTTTTTGGCTTTATGTGATTACTTATACACCGTGTTGACTCCTTTACGTAAGGCATCTCTGTGATCCTTGTTTTCTATGCACAGGTTTACCGTTTTCTTTTGGTTGGATTTTGCTGAATGGAGAGTGTAAGAATCATCCAATGGTTAAATCTTGTAGCCTGTGTACTGCTATTGCTTAAGGCAGAAGGGTCTTTGGTTCCATTGACTTTGGTCGAGAATGCACTGTCGAAAGGAGCTGGTGAGGAATTTTAGTTGTAACATAATACTCCAGTATTACTACTTTTAGCAATATTTATATTGGATTTGGAGTCATACATGTAAGATTACTTTTACAGGTGGAGTATTGGATTATTCTGAGATATTTTCTTTGGCTCAGTTGAAGTTGGTCTTAGATCATTTCTAAATTCTCCTTGTTTTTTTTATTTGGATTAATGTCTTAATCCTCTGATTTGTCTTTTTCCGCTTTAACTTGTTTGTGGTTATGTTATTTGGTTGTCTTAGTTTCTTTTGTATATGAGTTGAATCTTGTTTATTGCTGATAAAAAAATAATATTCCAGTGTTACTACTTTTAGCAATATTTATATAATAGTTGGGAATTGAAGATTAACATGTGGTGCAGTTTGTTTGGATGGAAGTCCCCCTGCTTACCACTTTGATAAGGGAGATGGAGAAGGGATTAACAACTGGATTGTTCACATGGAGGTATGTCCCTTTCATGCAAAAATTCCTTAGTTCTTTTTTATATTTCTTGTGTAAATCTTAAATGCCATATTTGTCAATTGTTTATTCTTAGTTTTGGACAAACCATGGAAATTTTCTTTTCATGATAATGATGTTCATCACCACAAATTCTTTAGGGAGGAGGATGGTGCAAAGATGCAGACGATTGCCTTGGACGTAAGGACACTCGCTTAGGCTCATCCAAGCAAATGGTTGAGGATCTTTACTTTTCTGGAATTCTAAGCAACGAGCGAGAGTATAATCCAGGTATTCTCCACTAGTTTCTGTATTTTGCTTCTTCATAATACTTAACAACTAATTATTTTGCTCAGCTTTCTCACAAATGTTACAAATTTCAGATTTCTACAATTGGAATAGAGTGAAGATTAGGTACTGTGATGGGTCATCGTTTACTGGTGATGTGGAAGAAGTTGATCCAGTAAGTTTTGTAGAGTTCAAAGGAATTTGGAGTTAAATTGAGTAAGTTTTATTTTTTTCTAATTTTCGTTCTGATAAGATTTGTATAATTGATCTACATATCAGACAAACAATTTGTACTTTAGAGGAGCAAGGATTTTTTCAGCTGTAATGGAAGATTTATTAGCAAAAGGCATGGAGAAGGCTGAAAATGTATGAGACATTGATGATTTGGCACTTTTTTTCTTCCTTCTGAATGGTTTTTTCTTTCACTAACTGAAACTTGAACCTGCAGGCTATTCTCTCGGGCTGTTCAGCTGGAGGATTGACTACTATATTACACTGTGACAATTTTAAAGCTCTGTTGCCTTCTAAAGCTACTGTAAAATGTGTTCCAGATGCTGGTTATTTTATCAATGTGTATGATCCTCTAATTGGCTTTCACTTGCTTTTTCCTTACTTTTTATAGTTCTTTAGATCATTCAATGATTTGATGCATTGTTGTACAACAGAGAGGATATCTCAGGAGCACGTTTCATTGAAGATTATTACAGTAAAGTTGTGTCAACACATGTACATGTCTTTTCTCTTTTGAGATTATATTCCCCTTAGGAAACAACTTACTTACATATGCAATGTTTAACACCAATACTGCCTCTAAAGTTTAACCATTTTTCATTTGAAAGTTACTTTCTAATGGCTAAAGTTTTCTCAAGCAGAGACTGATTGGTTTTTATGTATTATTTCAGGGCTCAGCAAAGAATTTGCCCACATCTTGCACTTCCAAACTCAGCTCAGGACTGGTAAGTTTGTCGCATGTAATTTTTCCTTTTAGGTTGTCAACTTCTTTGGTGTCACTAATGCTTCTGAATGTCATGTAGTGCTTTTTCCCACAATATGTGGCATCACATATCAGTACCCCAATCTTCATAGTAAATTCAGCCTATGACTCATGGCAGGTTAGATTTTCCAGTTTGTTTTCAGAGTGGAGAGATTCTTCTAGTCTTTTTTTCTGATCCTCAAGATATTGCTTTGACTCAGATTCGGAACATCTTGGCACCTGGTGCTGCTGATCCCAGTGACAATTGGCATAGCTGCAAGCTTGATTTAGCCAAATGCTCACCTGATCAACTGAGTATAGTGCAAGGTGAACAATTTGCGTGTCTTAATAACTTGTGTATAATAAAAAATGTGACACATAAAAGAATTTCACTGTGCTCTAATCAATCCTTGAAAGCAGTCTGAAATTTGTCATGCCTCTGTCACCACTTCATGTATGTACTTTGTTCACAACCCCCAAAAGTGAAAAACATTGACATGAAAAAAACCAAAAATATGTGAAACTTTACATTTTTAAGAATTTTAAGAAGTAGACTTTAAGTTTAACTCAACCTCAAACTTATAAAGTGAGGTTTGCACCTACTTATGTATGACTATATATTATGATGGTCTGATAACAACTCGATAGCGGGTGACCTGATAAAATCAACAAACAATCATTAGGATAGACTAAAATGACTATGATACTATATTAAGAAGTGAACTTTAAGCCTAACTCTACCTTATAAAATCGGTCTATAAGGTGAGGTTTACACTCACTTATACACTATAAAAGGTCTTAATCTTTAGTTGATGTGGAATTTCCAACATAAATTTTTTTGCCATTTGAGGAAAAGTAGAGTTTTGTGATTTTCAGGGTTCAAGAAGGAATTCGAGAAGGCGGTGAGTGTGGTTGGAGACTCTTCATCCAACGGAATGTTCATAAACTCTTGCTATGACCACTGCCAAACAGAATCACAGGAGACATGGTCTAAAAGTGACTCACCTCATCTTGCCAATACAGTAAGATGCTGCATTATTTTCTCCCATTTCTAGAATATAAGCATTTTGAAAAGCTAACTTGTATGCATGAAATTCTGCAGACAATTTCCAAGGCAGTAGGGAACTGGTTTTATGATCGAAGTCCTTTCCATCATGTAGATTGCAACTATCCTTGCAACCCCACTTGCCAGAACACTGTTTCTGATCTAAAAGATCACCCTGGAATCTAGATTTGTTTCATCAAGCATAGGACCATTCCTAAACCACACAACACAATTATTAGTTAAATGGTTATTGTACGAGAATATAATGTTTCCAACTTCCAAAGCCACCAAAATAAGAACCCTGAGGTTCTGCACTCAATCATTAATGTTGTAATTCCTGTAATCTTAGTAAAATGCTACATTCTGTGCTTTCACTAATCTATGTGTCTGTCTACTTTACTGGTGTTAAAGCAACTCAAGACAAAATTATTAAGTGAATAAACACTTAATGAGAAAATTTTAGCATGATTGAATTTAACATCTTTATTATATGCTTTCACATATTAAATCTAAGATAATAATTCAAGCATCTAAGATAAAAGATGTTTTGACTTAATTATCAAAATATTGTGAAAATCCTCAATTAAAAAGTGAAGACTTATATGTGTTTAACGAGATTGGAAATTGTGTTTTCATTATCACTACTACAAATTATTAAATAAAAACTAATTTTATAGATTAAAAATAATTAGTTACGATTGACTAAATTAGATAGTATTCTAGAGATTAAAAAAGTTATTAATTTCTATTATTGATAAATAGTTTCTAAATTGGTATCTAATTAGCTACAAATATTTTAACTACCAATTATTTAAATTCTAAATTTGGTAGCAAAAATTTTGGTAGTTAATTATATATCAATTTAAAAACTATTTATCAATAATAGAAACTAATTTAGAAAACAATAAAATTTTTTAGTTTTTAAAATAATATTTAATTTAGTCAATATAGTAATAAATTATTTGTTATCTCTAAAATTGATTTTTATTTAATATTTTTTTTTTAGTATATGAATGAAGTTTTATATTAATTTTTTATTAGGTGTGGATATATACATGTAACGTTTAAGAGATCTTATTTATTGTTTATTTAGAATATTATAGAGAAAATGGAGTTGTATTGTTTAAACTGATTAAAAACTTTAGATAATTTATTTAATTAGTGACATAAGTTTTAATTAATTTCCGTATTAATTTTTTTAACTCATTTTATATTATTTTTAAAAAATTAAATGAGCTATCAATATATTTACATATATTTACCAAAATTTACTATCTTTATAATTTTTTCATACATTATGCTGGGACATATACTGGAATAATAATCTTAAAAAAATGATGAAATGATGGTACTATTTATCAAAAAGAAAGTGCAGTTATAAGCCTATAAATATATTTAATTCCAATTTATGTAAAAAGTAACCTAAATATATCCTTTGATTCTTTCTCATGGAAAACTCTTTTTCTTAATATTCTTATAGTAATGGTAATTAAACATGATTTTGATTTTTATAATAATAATTATTTAAAGAAATATGAAACTTTTAGTTAATTAAAAATATATAACTTTTTTTACTTTAACAGTGAATTTTTATTCAAATCTATAAACTTTTCCTTCACTTTTAGTCTATATAGAAGTAAAATAACTTTTGCCACAATTTATATATCTATTATTGATTATTATTATTTTCACACCAACCTTCCAATATAAAATCATCATTCATAAAGACACTTGACTATGATTTTGTAACCCATACATGAGGAAGTGTTTGGACCTTGACTTAAGAGGAAACCTTGTTGGGAATTATAATTTTATGCAATTGCCACCAAACAATGGCCTACGTACAAAATTAATTTGAATCAGAAAATAGTTGCAGAGAAAAACTCTGTCCTCTCACCACGGTTGAATAAACAAATCAGATACTTTCTTAGAAAAAAAGCTTCATCCTCTCTCCGCAACAACAAGTGAGTTGCTTTGTCTCATTCACCCAGCGACTCCCATCACCACCTAAAAATGTAGCCTCTACCCTCTTTCATTTTATCTGTACCAATTTTTTCTTCAATCCTACACAGTCTCAGATACCAATGCAACTTTAGTTTTACCTCTGTGTAGATCTGACCCACGTTGGAATCTAAAAAAGAAGGCATTTTGAGTTCTGGGTTTTGGTTTTTGGTGTATTGGGTCACTGGAAAAGTGGAGACATTGCTGTTGGTGTCATGGGTTCCAATGGTAGCAAAGCCACTTCTTCTTCTTCTTCGTCGGGGAGTTTAAGGAAGGGTCGATCTAAGGGCATTAGAGTTTTTCAATCTTATTGTCTTGGAACTACTTCTGGTTCTCACGACAGAGATAGTGAAGACCAGGTAACTCACTATTGTCTTTGCTCTTTTCTTACTTTCTACCGACTTTAAGCTCCTGATCGATATGCTTTGAGGCTATTTGGATTGTGAAATGGAGCTTTTTACTAGCCAAGGATTCGGAAGCTACTTAGTTTCCCGTTCTGTTTAATGCTACATGAATTGGATTTAGAATAACCGTCGGTTCGAAACTTTCATGCGTTTTATCTGCTTGTTTTTCTTTAATTAAGTATGCAAAAATAATTTTTTATTCATGGGGTGGTGGTGTACTATTCTTGTTCTTACGTTGTTAAATTATCAGTGTTAATGTTGTTGATGCTATTTGACGTAAGACACTTTTCCTATGCATGGAGTGGTGGTGTACTGGTGTTTATTATTCGATGTTAAAGTACTAGTTGTGTTAATGTTGTTGTTATTTGATTTAAAACACGACCTTCAATTTCACCGTTTTTAATATAAAGTAGTTGGTAACTAGTTTTTTCTGAGGTTATGGTATTGCTGCTGTGTGTATACCTTAGTGATTAAATCTATTATTGGAGAACCTTGCGTCCTTTTTATCCATTAATAGAAAAGATAGAGGAACTTGTTTCTGTGGAGCATAGCATCTGGTCTGCAATTAATTTGCAAGAGTTATCTTGATTTTTAAGAAGAGTCAAGACATGTCTTCTTAAAGCTTTGAACCTGTCTTGGAAGTAATACTTGGAATGGTTCAATTTTTTCTATTCAAAAACTGATTTTCAGAATAATCATCTTGTTTTGAATGTTGATAGCAGTTTTGGTTGATTTAGACATAGTTTTATGGTGCTCGTTAACTGCCTAACCAGAATTTGTAATTCTTGCTGTAGGTTTGTGATCAGAATAAAGTGAATGGCAGTGATGTTACATATGCTAATGGCAATGTAACAAATTCATATGAGGTGAAGACAGAGTCATTTAGAAAGGTTAAAGCTAGGGAAATGACTTGTATGCCTTCTAACATTGACCTTCATGAATGGGGAGAAACAAGCATCCCTAACACTTCATCAAGAACTGCTAGCAGCACTATTCATAATTCTTCAACTCATTCCTTAAACCCTACAAGTCATTTCCTTTCTCAGCTTAGCCTCATTCCTGGTAGTGTAAGCTTCAGACTTAGCAGAACAACCAGTTTAGGGTCATCAAGGCCTTATCCTGTTACTTCTGCAAGTCTCTCAATATTTGACAATGAAGATGAGTGTAATCTCCATCCTAGATCTCCTGTAAATTCGATTGACAGAAGAGAAACACAACAATGCAATAACCTGCTTCAGGCATCTTTTTTCAATCAAATACACGCACAATCTCATGAAGATGCTTCTAATAGTTTAAGGTCAAATGTCCCAACATCAGGTACACTAGCAAACTTGCAGAGAAATCCCACAGATGGAGTTCCCACAAGAGAAGGGCTGGATGTGAACTTATTTTCTCCAAGAATTCAAACAGAGACAGAAATTGTTGACACTAGACGTATTGATAGACAAAATGGCGCTCGAGAATCAGTCGAACAGAATGTTCCTTTTAGCGGAACTTTAAGTGTTGGAAGGCTTCATGATAGAGTTCTTGGTGGATCAACATTTCCTGACCTCACCTTTTGCCCTCTGCAACAGGAAAGAGAGCTGAGAAATGGTAGCCTCCATAGCCAGGATATTGAGAGGCAATCGGTGGAGGGAGATTCAAGAGTGTTACCATCTGATCATACTACTATTAATTCTTCTACTTCTACCATGTCTAACTCCATGCTTGGTATCCAAGACAATGAGGTTGAGACTTCACGATTGAGAGAAGGTAGGTATCAGGATCTACTGGAGCATAGGTCCAATTTCCTTGAACGGAGAAGAAGAATGCGGTCCCAGGTTTGTGGATTTTTAACTTTGAGTAACTACTAGTGATTTGATGATATAGTAACATGCTAACAAGCAAAATTCATAGTCTTTTTGCTTAAAGAAAAGAAGAAAAGCCACAATCCAAATTCGACAAAGTAATGAGGTTGATCATTTATGTTGTCATAGTTAAATCACAAGTCTTTAAACAAGGAACAAGAAAACTAAGACTTAAGGCTACTTATTTAAAAGTATCCATACATACCTGACATATTTCCTTTACTTATTTACATGTAATATTGTGTAGGTTCGTGCTCTTCAGCGGTTGGGTAGCCGGTTTGAAAATCTTTCTGGACATGATAGATCATGTATCTTGTCTGGTCAACATAGAGATGGTCATTGTACATGCCGAATCAACAATCCTAACACTAATTCAAATGACGACACCGGTGCTAGAGCTAGCATATCAAGAATTGTTATGCTTGCTGAAGCCTTATTTGAGGTAATTTTAATGTGCTGTTTAATTACTTTGATTTGTGATGATCACTGATAATATATTTATACAATTTGAATCTTTTGTATATGTTTGAATTAGGTTCTGGATGAAATTCACCAGCAATCTGTTGTTTTATCTTCCCGCCCATCTGTATCTTCTACTGGATCTGTTCCTGCACCTAATGATGTTGTTGATTCCTTGCCTGTCAAGTTATATCAGAAGTTGCACAAGCATCAAGAGGATGGTGCTCAGTAAGTCTTTGAGTTTATCCAATGCCTTTTAGGATTCTCCATTTTTGCTTTTATTCCCTTTTGTATTTGTAATTTTGGTTTTGGTATTTATAGATCCTATTTAGTATTTACAAAATCACGTAACAGAACACAAAAACAATAATTTGCATAATAATCAGTACCCTTAATTAATTATAATTTTTGTTCCATTATAGTAGTCAATATGTGATATTATCCCCAAGTCAATGCAAATAGAATTGACTATATAATATAATCTAACATGAATGACAATATTCTAATGCAACTGTTAATTTTATGAACTTTCCCAATACTAAAAGAAGGAAAAGCAGACTCGTGTCTTAAGAAGTTCACTGGTTTTGGTCACGGTATAGATTTTTGCTTGTTAGAAGTTTTGCATGACAGGAAGAAAATACTACTTGGAACAATGATACTGTACCTGGCATTTTTTATGGCTAGTTTGTGCAACTTGATATCACTTTTACATTTTCAACTCTGATAATCCTTTTGTTTTTTCACAGATGCTATATATGCCTTGTGGAGTATGAGGACGGAGACAACATGCGAGTACTGCCATGCCATCACGAATTTCATAGAACATGTATAGACAAGTGGCTGAAGGAGATTCACAGGTATGAGAAATTTTGAATCTGAGTTTTCTTGATCACTATATTGGTATATTAAAGCTTCAAATTTATCCAGACTACTTTTGTGTTCGTGTCGTATCAGTGTCCGTGTCAGTGTCTGTGCTACATCATCCATAACATAACTAAGGGTACAAGTGGATAATTTTGTTCGTAGATACTTGTAAGAGAAGGGAAACAAGAAGAAAAACAAAAGATTTTTGTAGTTATGAAGAATGTATCCAAACAAAGAGACTTAGAATGTTTCTAACATTTATATTATTATGCACAGGGTATGTCCACTTTGTAGAGGGGACATATGCATATCTGATTCAACACCAACAGAGAACTGGAGTGGGTAGTTGTTGATGAATATCAGTTTTGGAGCATCCACTGTTACTGGCCTTTTCTGCTGGCTGGCATTGTCACTGTTTTCAATCATTAGTTACTCCTAAAGCTCAATGGACACCAAATTAATGGTAGAGATAGAATGAAATGACATGCTTGAGGGTGAAGGAAAAGGTTAAATTGAAGGGTGTAAAAAAATGGACATAAAGAAAAGGCTCAATCCTCAAATATATATACTTATAAGAGAAGGGGATAAATTTTCCAAAACCATGATTATTAGAAGTTCTATTCACATATATTTTAATTCTCATTTATATAAATCTAAATCAATATAATATATATAGGTTTTAAAGTATACAAGAATGTAAACCATTTGATAATTTTTTTTATTCTTGTTCAATTTTATATAGATCAGAATTGATATAATTATACTCTTCAAACTATATTAAAATATATAAGTCATTTGATATTTTTTTACTGGTCAATTTTAATAAATTTTGAGATAAATAAATATGATATATGAAATTATAATATAACGATTAGACTAATATAATTATCTCTTATATAAAACTATTAAAGATGTAATATTTGATCAAAGTTATACTGTATTAGTTGATGTAAGTTATATTATTTAATATCTTTTGATGCATTCATATTTTTTAGAATTAATAGTTAGATTAAAAGTTATATTATATATAAACTTTCCTACTGATATAAATATTAACGTGTCATATAAATAAAAATTAATATATTACATACCTTTTGAAATATACTAAACTAGTTCATAAGTACTTCTATTTTTATTTCAGAAATAACAAATCTTTTCTTTTTAATTAATGCATTGAAAAACACAATTTTGTAACAAAAATGAATATAGATAATTTATTAGTTTTAAACCTAACATACACCAAGTCATTATTAACTCAACTCCAACTCACATACAAGGCAACAAAGTGGGTCAAAAAGGTATATAGTTGGATTCTTTAAACATGTTATGAAAGATTTGAATTGTTATTCTCTTCTATAAGTAGTACATTCTCAATTACAGTTCTTAATAACAAATTTAATACAATTCTTAACTTATATAAGATAACAACAGAAAATTAATAATGCACAATTAGGCAAAGTTTATCTATCAAATAAAAGGAAACAATCATAATCATAATAGTGGATCTCTAACCGGATCCAAGCAACAACTGATACATGCATGTGATTATGAAATATTTAAGCTCGAATTACGTAAAATCTAATGATCTCTGAAACTTGGAAATGATTTAAAAGAAATGATCTCTCAATCACACACCCAAAATTCATTAGAATTATCAACATCATGCATGAAGTTCAAAACATAGATTTGATCTGTCAAATCCAATAAATTTGATCAACAAGTGTTTTGAAACATCATCCCTCATCCTTTAAATATTCAGTTGCTAGCCTAGCCATGAAGAAACTCAGATATACAATCACAATCTACAACTATAATTGTTGTGCACAAGATATAAAATTCCTAGGCAACAAAAGCACCAAAAATTTGTAAGGCAAACTGTCTGTTTACCACTTATATGGTAATAAGAATCATTTACAAAAGCCACTTTGAGGAATTTTGAGGAGACATTTTTACAAGTTTCTACCAATGCACCACAATCTACCACGGCTTGGAGTGGCTGTTATAATGTTGGCAGTGGCCTCAGTAGATGGGAGTTCTACATCAGAAGTACTGCCACAACTGGAACCACAATGTTCTCCATCTGTCTCATTCATCTTGTCTATTAAAGAGTGTCTGATACGTGAACCAACCACCCAAGCTTCAGAGAGATTTGTCCCAGGAGAGTGAGTTATTGAGATGGGTGAATTGGGATTGCTTAAAGCATCCTCCTGCAATATATCTCCTATTCTACACAGTATGCTAAAGGCTAAACTTCCAAGAACTCTAGAGTATGCTTCCAATATAGAATGCCCAATATCCTACAAAAGTTGTTTCAAAGAAATTAATACTACTACACTAAATTACACACTAGTTAATTTCACATGGAGTTTCTATTTTGTGGGGGGAAGAAGAAAATATGAACAGCATTAAGGGGATAAAACAAACACATGAACCTAAGTAGGAAAGTTTTCCCCATCAGAATGACTATGAAATGAAACATATAAATTACTATGAAACTTACCTTGCCATATTGAACTTTTGCAGCATCCAGAAATGTTTGAGGAAGGTTTGGATGTCTGGTTTTAAGCAGATTTAGAAGGGTTTCTGCACGTTCCAACAACAGTTCCATCTTATCTATACCTGACACAGGGTCCTTCAGGAAGGACCATGGGGTTCGAATAGGGGATTTGCCACTATTTTCTTGTATGATTCTTTCTTTCCATGAAAATGTAGCAGCTTCCAATTTATTAATGGTCTCTAGGATAGCATGATCAGATTTCAAATTTAGAGCTTTAAGCATTTCTTCTCCAGAACTCGATTCAGCCATCAAAACCTTGTGCAGTTCATCTCCCAGGCTTGCCTTTCCACTCTAAAACATAGAAACATTTAGAATCTAGGAAATGAAGATTACAATTGAAAAAGAACAAAAGTTTGCCGTTCATTATGAATGCTATATTTCTTTATAAAAAAGAAAAAGGAAAAACCCTTCATGATATGGTATATCTCAAGACACATTTTTCTTGGGCATGTTATAAGCAAATAATATTCCATAAACTAGAACATAATTTCTTTTCATTCAAGATCATAAAATTCCTTATCTGCTACATTTACACATCTACTTCCAACCCATATTACCCCATTTTTTTGTTATCTTGTTGCTTCCAACCATCTTTAATGGAGAGCAGTTTGCTTGAGGGTAGAAGCATAAAAATTCAAACATTTAAAGATGATTACCTTCAGAAGTGCATCCTTAATCACTGTTGGCACGGGTATCTCAAGCAACATATTATCATTGATTGATTTGGCAGCCTTGAATATTTGATGCACTATTCTTCCTTGATGAAGTAGCCTCTTTCTTTCAACTTCAGAAAGTCCAGTTCTTGGCACTCGGGGTGATGGAAGCCACCATCTTTTGCTTTGTCTTCCAGTTGTGTTCCTCCCTTCTGATCGGCTTCCTTCCTCTGCATACCAAAACTCGGTATTCACCATCGACTCTAGTGTCTCCTGCAACCAGAACACAACAGAATGTTACAGGCTAATAACGTTTCATGGTCTTAAATGAGAATGAAGAGATGACCTACCATAAGCATTGAGTCCAGCTTCTGAAGTGCTGGAAGATTCATTTTGATGTCAGAACGGGCTTTTGGAGTCATTACCTGTTCAAAGATATAATTGCTACCTTATTTTTCTGCAATGTGATATCTAAGAAAATATTCCACCCTTTTCAATCCAGTTTAAGTTAAAGATACCTCAAAGATTCCACCATTGGCACCATTTTGCTTCGCAGGAACTAACTCAACCATATAGTTGGTTGGAAACAACAACCATCCCATTTCTCTTTGCCATTTGCTCTTCCTTTCTTCAGACAGTGGTTCCAATTTCCACAACTCACCAAAAACTGTCACTGCATATTTTCATCTTACTTTTAGATTTTCTTAAAAAAGTAACCAGAGGTAAATTAGCAAGGTCACATGTTTTCTAGGAAGTGGAATTCTGGGGTTGATTTAAAGATTGATATTTATCATTTTTAACATAAAAGCTATGCTAACAGAGTCCACTTTTTCTCCAGGATAAATTTTATAAACAACATGTACTTTTTATCTATGAAACCAAAAGATAGTGTAAAAAAGTGCACATAAAGCCAACCTGCAAGGCTTGTGATAGCAGTAGACAGTGCTAAAGCTGTATTGAGGCCCTTTGATCCTCCTGTAACATCACCACCTAGCAACAGCTTTGCAAACTTCTCCTTCATGGCATCTACATCTGAACTTTGGACATCAAAAGCAGACTTGTCTTTAAGATAAAAATTTGGAGGACTTTCTGAGAGTTCCCACTCTTCCAATCCATGTTCATCTCTTTTCATTGTCAAACATTTTGAAGAGAATGATCCAAAAGCATCTTTACTGGATGAACAACAACTGGAGTCATCATCATTAAACGAATCAGTTATACATCCATCTCCTCTACTCGTTCTGCTTTCATCTCCATAAGAACGATTGTCCGAAGGGCAACTCTCAAGGCCATTATATGTCACAATACCTGAAACATTATAAGTTCCTATTATTTCCAGCACTTGCTATGCTATTGTTGAATAGCAGTATAAACAACATCCAAATCCTCAACAACAAAATGAGAATCTAGTAGGAAATAATGTTAAAAAGGAAAGAATACGTCAATGAAGTAATGTAAAACTGGAAATATGTCAATACCATGTTTACAGAGAAGCACTTCTAACATAAAAATGACTTCTTCTAAAGATCACAGTTGGTTGATACTACTTAAGTGAAAACTTGTACATTTTCTCACAGTATTCAAACAAACACAAACTACATCAGAAACATAACTGAACTTACAAGGCAACATTTTACAAGTTGTTTGCATGCTTATTTAACAAAAAAGTGACCCAAATAGTTAGGATCTTTAGAAGTGTAGAGTTCTTGTACCATTCTCCTTCAGCATAAATAATTATGAATTGACCCATTACTTGTTCACAAATATTCTGATGAATTTTATGACTTTTTCCCACTAAAATGTCAAACATCTCTCTTATGGTCATCTCAACAAACTAATTGACTATATTAGTCATCCTCACAAGTATTAAAGAAAGAGGTTTTATTTTGCAATGACATTTTAAGGTAAACTATATCTGTTTGTCTGACGAAAGTGGTGAAATGCTTAACAAAAGAATCTACTGCAACGGCATTGTTGTCCTAGATGTGCCAGATAAGGCACCGATTGCACTCTCAGTTTCAGACCAGAGAGAAGGGTATAACCATCGGTCAAATTTGTCCACATTATAGATGTAGCACATGTACCCACATGCAAAACTCATCATTTACGGTGTTTTCCATATTTCATTTTCAGCTAATATTCTATTCTTTAAAAAATAAGTTTCAATTATAGTGATTACTTTGATTGGAATACTCAAAAAGTAATTTTTTTTTCAAATTGGATACCTAATAAATTAAACATTTTTGCTTAAAACTAGATTTTATAATTTATTAACTATCATCAAGGACAAGAATTTAAGTCATTTATGTTCTGGGATTTTTATTGGGTAACCAAATTTCCAGGCTTTGTGAAAAAGGAAAATTATTTAGAAAATTGAGTATGATGGATGACCTAAACTGATGATGAATAGCATGCTGTGAGACAAAAAACTTCAAATGGAAAACAGAAGCTCTCGGTGATATGACAGAATGGTACACAAAAACTTCTTCCAACTCAAATGGGAACAAAATAAAGATAAGAAGAAGAAGGAGAAGAGATAAGTGAAACCAAAAGATGAAAAAGATAATCCCACAAATGGGTCCCATAAACATAAACATACAAATACAAATACAAAGAAAACAGTTCAAAGTTATGTTTTTTATTTTCATGTTCTTTTCTGCTAAAGTAAACACTGGATCAGGAAAAACTATGTTTTTTCATTATTTTTGAATGGTTCATTTAATCAATCGTTAGGATGAAATAGTATTTAAAATATTAGTTTTTAGAGTTTTATGTTTTCATTAAAATTTAATTCTTAAAAAATTCCTAAAATTTTATTCTTTAAAAAACTTTTAAATAAATCAGGAGCAGAAAGTGTAAATAAATAGTTGAAAAGTAAACTTTATAAACTACACTGACACGAACACTTTCCTTTTTATTTATTTATTTATTTTTGCTTTAACAAAAAGTAAAAAGAGCTTGTTTTATTTATGAAGCATGCAACAAGTATTATTTTGTGTGATTGAAGCATGAAATAAGTCAGTTACTAGTGAAGAAGAACATAATTTTTTTTAAGATTATTGAGTCTGCTAAATAATAATTAGTTATGGCTTAAAGAAGGAGGTGCCGAACCTTGGTAAAAATATGGTATGTTTTAACTATATTTAATTACAGTAATTTAGTCTTTCAGTTTGTAAAAATACATGTTTTATATTTATAGTTAAAGTAATTTTTAAAAAATCAAATCCAGATTAAAATAAAAATGTAATTAAGTCTTTTAATTATTAATTTGTGAAAAGATTTTTATGCATCTATTGTTTTCAAAATTTAAAATGATACTAACTACTTTATTTTTCTATACATCCTTACTTTCAGTTTAAATTCATGTACATTTATTGTTATAAAAAAATCATAAATGTTTTATTAAGATAAACAAAATTACATTTATTGATTTCTACGTTATGATCATCATCTTAAATGAACAAAAAACGTCCATTTCAAATTCAAATCTCTCTGGTTTTTTTGTTTGTTTGACTAAAAAGCTTAAACAAATGTGAGTCCCTCAGTGGAAACAATTTGGTCAATGGAAACACTTCACATATTTATTCTGTCAAAGAAAAACATGTTCTTCCTTCTACTGAAAGTAAAAATCACTAACAAAGACCCCAAATTCATATTCAAAACACCATCAAACCTCACACTTGGTTTGTTTACGCAGTTGAAAGTAAGATCAATGATGATATAACTATTCAACTGAGTTTGAAGCTAAATAATGAAGCCTTTAAAAAAAAAAAAATGAACTGAGAAGCAAAGTTTCTGAGAGTGAAAAGAAACAGAAGAATAGAGATAGAAGAGTGTGTAAGAAAAGAACTTACTCTCTGGCACATCAAAATCAATGCTGATTTTGGTTTCCTTAGTGCAGCAACCTAGTCTTTTTCTCAGAACCACCGACATGCTTTTCTCTGTGTGTGCTCTCCAAGGTTGTTTCAGAAACTATCAGTGTCCACCATCACCAACACCTCAAAAATTTTATTTTTCTTGCACACAAAATAAAATAAACTAAAGGGTACACAAGCTACTACACCCACTATATATATCAGTAGAATACGTTACAAAAAAGCAATTTTTTTGAAAAAAAGTACACTGTTTGATAAAAAGTCAGAGTCATTGAAAAATGGTCAAAAAGTGTGAGAAAGCAAAGTAAGGGTCTGATGCAGCATGTGCAAGGCAGATTCGACCTTTTCAGTATCAGATATGATTGCTTTTTGAGTAAACTGTTTTTTTTTGTGTGTGTTTGTTTTTCCTACTATGTTAAAAAACAACATGGTTTTCTAAGCTTAAAAAAGTTGCAGAATGAAAGTGAAGAGTGAAGGGTAAAGCTGAGAAGGTAGAAGAGAAAAACCTGAAGTAGTTGAAATGGAGGATCTTGGAAATGGTGGTTGAAGCTTGGGTGGCAGAATTTAAAGAAGTTAAGGTTTGTGAGCAGAAAAAAAGATGATTGAAAGAAGAATGAGAAATGGGCATTTAATAAGAGAAGAGAAGAATTACTATGCATCAAAGTTGGAACAGAAGAGAATGAAGTAGCAATAGAAAACAAGAGAAATAGTGTGCATCGGGTAACGTAGAGAAGAGCGTCTTCGATCAATCTGGACCGTCCGATCTACGGGTTATATGGCTGATGACGCTCTGATTTGCACGAACGGTCAGGATAATGGGGTGCAGGATTTTATGGTGGGGTCCATGATAACAGGTTTGTGTGGAATTCAAAATGGAAGGAGGTAAGTGTGTGCCACGTGGACTTAACTCATTTAATTCATATTACTTCAATCTGCTTTTCTCAATTTGAATTTTAAAATTACCAAAATAAATGCTTTTTATCTGTCTCTACAGATCATTAATTGAATTTTCTAGTGCCAATTTAAGATTTATATTAATGCTTCTTTATTTTAATTTTTTTTAAAAGTTAACGTCCATTATTTGACTCTGTTTGTTAAGTGCTGGGATAAAAGTAATGTATTTAAAATACGTTGGTATTAATGATTTTTAGAAGTATTAATGAATTTTAGAAGTATTAATAACGTGTTTTTGAAGTGGTGGGTTATTATTATTATTAAATTAATTAAGCTAAGTTTTTCAAAAATTTGAATTTTTTTGATTGAATTTTTAAAAAATAATAATTCAAAATTATATATTTTTTAATTTAATTCTTTTTATCTTATTGTATATTGTTCCTCCACACTTAAGAATTATAGAGATTTTATTATTAATATAAAAAAAATATAATTTTTAATATAAATAATAAATAATTTTTAATGTTTTCATTGTTGTGATATGCATAAATTGTGGTGACAAGAATCCTTGCTCATTACAAGTAATGATATTTTCGAAAAATATAACAATTTTATTATCCAACATATTTTTAATAAAAATAATACAAGTCACTTTATACTATAATATTATTTTATATTAATTACAAATTTACATTTTTAACATATAAAAATATATAAGTAAAATAACGTGATAAAATTATTACTAAAATAATACTTATAATAGATAAAAATTCAATTAAATACATCCATTTTATAAAAAAACTTAAAACTTAATTAAATTTTATTATTAGGGTTAAATATTTTTTTTATTATAACACTAATTTCGTTTTCATGTTTGATCCAAACTTTAGACCATCCAAGTGTTTGTAGTTTGAAAATATTGAAATGATGTATCAAAAATTGGTTTAATTTCACTTTACCAACTTATTGGAAGTAATTATAATGAGCATAAGTCTCAAATAAAAAAAATATATTGAAAAAAACCTATCAATTTTTAAATAAAATTAACCATTTTTTCATACAAAATAACTCATTCAATCATTTCTATACTATAAATACCAAAATGATGTAAAAAATTGAAAAAAAAACAATTTTATATTATAATACAAAAGAAAAAAATATATATTTAAACACGTATTTTGATAACTATGTAAAACAGTATTATATAGGAGTGTCTTGAGTGGAGGTGACTCCAATAAGAAACTACCAAACGGTGGTCGACAAAAACAATTGAAAGTGTTTTAGAAAATTGAAAGTGTTTTAGAATAATGGTGATGAGAAACAAATAAATGAGACATCTACAACATATGTTTACCCTTCTAAGAAAAAACTAGTTCGTTTTTTTTTTTTAAAAGAACAGCCAACAATTTAACTCTTAAGGGCAGTTAAGTTTGGTGACAAATGTGGCACAACTCAACCTATGCCAAACCCATCTCCGACCAAAATTAATACATCAACGATGATAATTTATGATGTTGGAGAAGGGAGAAAAACCTATGTCGTTTGTTTTTAATGTTTAAAATGTTATTTTCTTCATGTCCTGAAGTTGATCATGGGAATAATAAAGAGGTTGCCCATAGATATTTACACCAACTTCCAACACTTTTTAAAGGAGTTTTTAAGTGTAACTATAAAAAAAAATGGTTCATATCACAAGACTAATTCTTGCCAGGCCCAATACCAGAATTTTGTTATTCCAATACAACTCTATAGAATTAGGATGTTTTGTGTTTTGTCTGTAATCTCTCATTATGTAATTATGGTGTTGTTTAGTCATATTGTAAAGTTGAAACTTAAATTTCATTGCCATAACATACTATTAGAATAATTTATAATATAATATTAAAATTATTAAAAATTTAAGATTAAATTATTTTATAGTACTATTTTTTGTACTCCTTAAACCGAGTGATCGAGAATTCATCTGCATGATAAAAGTTAAAATAAAATAAATAAATAATAGAATAGAAAAACACTTTGTCAAAGTTCAATAAATTGGTCCAAAACACTTTAAATATAGTGCGAAAAGTAAAAGTTTAAACAAGTCAAAGTCCAACAATAAATACTATAAATAGGTGATCTGTTCTAGTAAATAGAGTGATTTTTATCTGATAATTGAACCAATTGACTTTGACTTTATCATCAGAGCCACTTGTAGGTACACTCACCCACCCGAGAGCAATCTTGAACCCAAAAGTCAAGAGTTAATCATGACCCAGTAGAAAAGTGGAAACCCATATCCTGTAACCGAAAACCAACTCAAGCTCAATCTAATGGATTTCGTAACCGAAAGCCCAAGATAGTGGTAAGAACTAGAAATATCGAGAAGAGAAGAAGAAGTTAATTGTTTCATAGGTCTGTAAGAAATTTTTTATTGATTCATTTATATTTCAATGTTTGATCATTTGACGTAAGATAAGACCATATCTTAATAAGATATAATAAAATTATAATATTATATTAACTTTTTTTTAATTTATTAGATTTTTTTTAATAATCTTATCTTTCTCATGTCTAGAATTATCCATTACCCTTTCTTAAAATTGAATTTATCATTAATTTTATAACTTGTTTAAATGAACTCATCTCCTTAATCAACTGCTTAGAAGAAAAATCAACTATGCATTCATATAAAGGAGTCAAAGGACATTAAACTAACATAAGAAAACTACATAAAATTCCTAAAGAGGACACATTATTTTATTCATAAAGGCTTATGAAGCTCTACTAAACGGATTTATTACTCTTCTTAAAACTTTTTTGGTGATTATGCACTAGTAATTGGACATGTGGTAGCTTTAAACTAGTATTTGAGTAAAGTTTTGTTGGAGAGTGTGTTACACACAAATTGTAGCATTATATGAAAACTAGAAAGGTGTTATGATAGGAGCAATACATAGAAACTTAACAACTAAGAGTGCCAAATGCGTAGAACATACAAGGCTCGAGGGAAAGGCAAAGGGGACCAAAACAAAAGCAAAGGCTTAAAATATTCAACAACTTTTTATGTTGGAGGAATGTTGCTCTTTTTTCTAGTTTCTTCCATTCTTTTTGTTGCCCATAATTTCAATTTTCGTGCATAATATTTTCCCATTTATTGGTTAGTGGACAAAAAGAGTACTTCTAAACCTAAACAAAAGGTAGAATTAACTCCAAAATCTACCCATTCTGCAAATGATCTCTACTTTCCCATTCTGTCAGGGATGAACCAATACAGAAAAACAATAAACAATGCAGCATATTAGAAATTTTACATAATATATAAGGTATATAGATATAAGTAGGTGAAAAACCTGCAAAACATGCATATAGTAAATTTGATAACACATGTTCTATATCTATCTATGCACAGATTAATAATTCTATCAACTAAGTTTCCTAGACAGTATCAATATAGATGCATGGTGAGTTATGAAGAACGATTTGAACTTCTGCAGAAACAAAGACTAAAAATATTCAGAATTTCATCACCTGAAAATCTACATTTATTATTAGTAATAAGAAAGTGAAACAAATAAGAAAAAGGGCTAAACATGAACTACACAAAGGGTAGTATAGAGGGGGTGAAAATATGTGCAAGACAGGCCAAAATGGAAGAACAAATTAACTAAGAATCAATGTGATTTGGAGGTGCAGCGGGAGGGTATGTAAGTCCCATTCAAGGGTCGGAACTTGAGGTCACAATCAAGATGGCACAAGAACTTAAGAGACCCTAAAGGACCTACCCTCCACTGGGTCCTTGCAGCCCCTTTGAAATCAAACTCAATCTCATTCTTTTTCCACGAATCACCCACTTGCTCCATTTGATCAGGACTCAAGGGTATGGATGATGACTGAACAACATAGCTGAGGTCCTTTGAGCTGTTCTTTGGCACCTCAAAAGGGTCTGCAACAAGCACAGCTATGTCCTGCCCTTGGTAGCTGATGTTGAAGGTGATGTCAGAGAAGGTTGCATGAGCCTTGGCATTCCCATTCTTTGCAGTCACAACAATGGTGAGTTGGGTTTGGAGCAAACCAGCATAGTCATTTCTAAGAAGGTCAAGGTGAGCATTGGTGACACTGATCACAGGCACTCTAGGGTGGATCGCCATGTACCCAATGAACACTACAATGCCTACAACCACCACAGCCACAGCTATGACAGTGCAGATAATAGCCACAAGCCACACCAAAGGGTTGGTGCGCCCATTTGCACCCATCACAAGTTTCCCTTTGAATTTGGGCATGGTTTTGTCCATGGAGAAACAGCATGAACAAACAAACAAACAAAGGACTAAAAATGGTTCTTGCTTCACTTGCTAAATTTATGAAGGTGGAAAGAGTTATAGAGAAGCTTCTGCAGTGAGTGAGTGAAGTAGATTTGAGTTGTTTTTAGGTCTGTTTGGATTGAAGGTTGGTATCTTCCTTCCCTCCCTTGAAAGCATGAGATCTGGTGCATCTATGTTTTCTTATATGGCATAAGCTTCTCCACAACTATCAATCATAGCCGCTATTTTGTGTTCAAAAAGGAAAAAATACCAAACTTGTAGTGCTAAATCCTACCCAATTATTCTTTTCTATCATTCTGAACAGAGCAAATTCTGTCCTTTGTTTCTGCAGCTCCCAACATGCATCAGTTTCACACAAAACAAGTGTGAATCTCAATAACTTCTATAACCATTTTAACAACTTCTTTTCATTAAAATGAACTATTTTGTCCACCTTATATATGTTTAGGGTTTAAGATTAAGATAAAAAAAATATTTTATCAAAATTATATATGTTTTGAGGGTTTAGAGTTGAGACAATAATTAGTATTTTGAAGACTAATATATATATTAATTCAACATATATTTTAATAATAATGTTAATAGTGGTATGTGTTTAATAATTATAAAATACATTTTCAACAAAATATAGTCAAGTGTCGGGAAAAATTTAGAAAAAGAACGAAAGGGGGGAAAATGTAGAAAGTTTTGTAGTGAAATCTGATAAAAATAAAAAAATAAGTATTAAATACCGTTAAGAAATTACAATCTAAGAAGTTATAGTTAATTATTTAGGGTTAAAGTAGTAATTAGCATTTCGAAGACATTGATGTAATTGCAAAAAATTATTTTCTACATTTTTGTATATCATTTCTTGAAATTTATAACTATTTGCTCTTTTTAACTCTATCCTTATATAGTTTGATAAATATATGATATAACAAGTTTTTGAGATTTTATTTAGTCTAAATACTTTCACAAATAGAGTCACACGCTTTAAGAAATATTGGATGAATTTTTAAAATTTATTATAACATAAAGCAATGTTTATGAGTTGTTTATCTTATTTTTACTAACATGATTATTAGTTATCCATTTATGTAAAATAAACATATATATAAAAACATTATAGAGTGAGAAATCAGTTGCAAATATTTTTTTTTAATGTTTTTTATACAAGTTTAGGATTCATTTGTGTCTATAAATAAAATTTGTGATTTTTTGGCATATGCAATGGAATTATAAAATATTGTATACTTATCAATGTCTTCCGAGAATTAAATTATTTTATTATTTATTATTTAATCTTATTATTATTATTATTATTATCATTGCTAATTTTATTATTAATATTTTTAATATTATCCTTCACCACATTAATATTGTTATTATTATTATTAATATTATTGTTAATATTATTAATAATATTAATTATTATTAATATTATTAATAATATTATTAATATGAATATTAATTTTATTATTATTAAAAGTGTCATTAATATTATTATTAAAAATATTGTTATTTTTATTGTTATGTATTATTGATAGTATTATTAATACTATTAATAATATTATTATTAATACTAATATTATTGATAATGTTATTAATATTATTAATTATTATTAACATTATTAATATTTTTAGTAATATTATTAAAATTACTATTAACAATACTAATATTAGTAACATTATTAATATGATTATAATATCATTATTATTTATTAATAATAATAGTAATAATCATCATAATAATAATAATTATAGAAGTAAAAATAATATTAATATGATCAAAATGTTTTTTTTTGTGTAGTGATTAAAGGTTAGGTGTACTTATGGAACTTGTGTAGGATTCCTTTTGCAAAATAATAATAAGAATAAAAATAATAATAATAATAATATACAAGATTAATAATAAAAATAGAAATAATAATAATTTTAATATCCTATCATATTTCTACTATAAGTAACTTCAAAATTTCTTGAAGTGGAATGTGGATCTATTTGCATGACTTTAATAAAATATGAGGTTAAAAAATTCATTAGTCACTTCATATTATGGTGGTGAAAGATTTATGTTCTTCTAGTTCAATAAGGCCTTCTCGAAGCACTGCATGATCCATCAATGGTTGAGTAGGATAAGAAAAAACTGCCAGAGAAGGCTTTTAATACAATTGTTCTATGCTTTGGTGATAAGGTGTCATGAATTAAACAAGTTGATCCTTGATCTGGAGAGCATTTGATAGTGGCCTTATACCACATAGGCCGATTAGAAAGATATCCAAACCCACATGACTAAAAGATTTCATCTAGGGTTATTTATGTTTTGTCTGATTGTGAGGATTTGAAAAGATCTTGTTGTTTTTAAATTATGTTAGCTTAGGCCAGTTGTCTACCAATGAGAAATGGTCTTTATAAAACCATTGTTAAAAGAAAAAGAGGAGGAAAAGTTTGTTTCAAATTTTAATAGTTTTTCTAGGGAGTTTTCATCCCTGTCCGTAGGCCTGGTGTTCATTTTCTTTTTTGCTGTTTTTTTTAAGCAACCGCGTATCAATTGGTGCTTTCTCAATAGTGCACCATGCCTCCTAAACCAAACAAAGACCTAGATGAAACTCTCTAGTCCATTCTAGACAAATTAGCTAACCTCCAAACCCAACTCCATAACACCCATGAACATCATGAAAATCAATATAGTAGCCTTCACCAATCCTTACAAAACTGCCAAATAGCTTTGGAAACAAAACATGAAACTCTCACCCAAACCATCAACACTCTCTTAATTGCCATCCCTACACCTCTTTTTCAACACAACAACCTGGCCCCAAACCCTTCTATACCTTTTTCTATAGAGACAACATCACCTATCCCACCCTCAGGCTCTAACACTACCACCTCTACCACTCCAACCATCTTTCCCCCACAACATTCTTCTCCCAACCATGCCAAGACCACCCAAAATACAACTCTCATTTTTTTATGGCTTGGATCCCTTAGATTGGCTCTTTCAAGTTGATTAGGGCTAACAAAACAGGGCGGGTTGCGCGGGCTGGCCCACAGCCAACATAGAAAAACGCGGGGCAGGTTCCCTTATTTGACCCGTGAACCCACTTAAGCCTGCCCTGCATAACCTGTAGTCCGTGCGGGCTTACAACAGGGTGGGGCGGGCTGGTCCGTCAGCCCACAAGCAAAAATCCCCATCTTGTTGTTGTGTTGTGCTGCCCTTCACCTTTCTCTTCTCATCAAGAATTTTCAACATTTCAATCCCTAAACACAAAAAGCTCTCTTTGTGTTGCTATTCCTCTACCGCGAACCACCACCATCTCTGTGACTGCAATCATCCTCCACCGCGATTCCTCCACCATCGCGGTTTCTCTTTCGTTTTCTCAGCCTAAGGTATCCTCTCTTTTTTTCATTCTCGTTGTGGAAGGTTCCACCAAGGGGGTGTTTTCGAACCATTCTCTTTGTGTGTATGTGTGGTGGTGGTCTTTTTCTTGACATTGATGGGTTGTTGATGTCACTGGCCATTGTGAAAGACATGGGTTTTGATGACAAAGTGAAAAACAATGAGGATGCAGGGGATGATGATACCTCTTGGGTGGACCCAGGAAAAATCGGTGTTGATCATAAAGAAAGTGCGGATGAAGGAGGAGGGACCCTCAACAGATACAAGAGTGAGAATTCCATTGTTGCTACCGAGGATGAGAAGGAGGATGAGGAGAGGAAGATTGAATTGGATCCTATGTAATGCGGGCCAACCCGCATGAGGGACGGACCATGAAAACCAGACCGCATTATTTATGCGAGACAGGCCAACTCAACTCGTATTTTGCGGGCCTATGCGGGGCAGGTCAGGCCGCTTTGTCACTCCTAAAGCTGATCAGTTTTTTCAATTTTATAACATAGCTTGGGAGTCCCACCTACACATGGCGGCTTTTTATATGCGTGGTTATGCTAAGTTGGTTCAAGTGGATGTATCAAAATCACCAACTCAGTGATTGAATTTCCTTCAGTTGTACTCTAGAACTACATTTTGGGCCCTCCACTTATGTTAATCCTCAAGCGGAACTGTTCAAATAACGTCAAAATAACACTATTACCAAATACCAGAGAACATTTGAAAAGCTATGCCCGGTTTTAGGGCTCACTCCAAAAATGATCCTAAATTGTTTCATCTCGGACCTTATTCCGAAAATCAAACGTGAGTTAGGGGTGCTCCAACCTACTTCCACCACCCAAGCCATGGGTCTTGCCAAACTCTTAAAATCCAAGAATAATAGCGCCAAGCGTTTTATACGTTCCTCAGCAATTATGCCTCAGCTATCCCAACACTTGCTACCCCCACCTCGCCTCCCTTTTCTTCAACCAGCTACACCATCCACATCCTCACCTCTACCTATAAAAAACTTACTTCAGCGCAACTTCAAGAGAGAAGAGCGGTGGGCCTGTGTTACAATTGCGATGAGAAATTTTTTCCTAGTCACAAATGTGCAACCAAACGTTTTTTGTTGTTGCTGGGAGATGAAGGCCCCTTATATACATAACCAGATACCCTTTCCACCTTAGACAATGACCAAGAAACCGTGGAATCCTCTCACATCCACCTATCTATTCAAGCATTAACCGACACACCTTCAACCCACACATTTAAGTTCCAAGACTACATTGTCAGTCTTCTAGTCACTATCTTAATCGACACTGGCAGCTCTCATAATATCCTTCAACCTCGCCTTGCCTTGTTTCTTAACCTTTGTACTCTCCCAATCACACCCTTCTCCATAATGGTTGTCAATGGTGACAAAATACATTGCACATCCATATGCCCCAACCTCACCATTTCCATTCAACAACATTGTTTCTCCATGCCCTTCTACTTAATTCCTATTAAAGGTGTTATGTAGTCCTTGGCATGGACTGGTTACGTTCTCTTGGACCTCTACAAGCAAATTTCTCTACACCTCAACTCTCTTTCAACCAGTGGCCTTCCCATCACTCTGCAAGGTACCACTAAGCTTTTGAATAACCATGTTTCAACCACCAACATTTGTCACCTTTTACACACCAAGTCTGTAACATCTTTTCATCTCTTAGTCTTCCAACCAGACCCCCCTTCTCATTCTCCACCTCCATCTAATATTCACCATCACGTTACCAACCTCTTTCATGCTTACCAATCAGTTTTTTCCATTCCTCACGGCCTACCCCCCACCCCCACGGCCCACACAACCACCAAATACCCTTACTGCCAAATTATCCACAGTAAATATCAAGCCCTACCGTTACCCACATGCCCACAAACATACCATGACTTCACCCATCCAAGAAATGTTAAAGGAAGGTATTATTCGCCCAAGCAATAACCCTTTTCTCTTCACTGGCTATCCTTATTAAAGAAAAAGGATGGGTCGTGGCGTTTTTATGTTGATTATAGGGCTTTAAATGCTATTACAGTGAAAAATAGGTTTTCAATTCCAACTATTGATGAATTACTGGATGAGCTAACAAAAGCTATGGTGTTTACTAAGTTGGATTTAAGGTCTAGATATCACCAGATCAGAGTACAGTCCACTTATTGCCATAAAATAGTTTTTCGAACCTTTGATGGTCATTATGAGTTTCTAGTTATGTCGTTTGGGCTTTCTAATGCCCCTTCTACCGTTTGTGCAAGTTTTCTTTGATGACATTCTTATCTACAATAAATCCATGCCCGAGCATATCCAACACCTCACCATTACTCTCCAATTACTTCAAGACATCCAAGAATCCAAGTGCATGTTTGCAACACCTAGGGTTTCCTATTTCAGCCATATCATTCAAGCTGGGATTGTTGCCTTTGACCCAGACAAGATCCAAGCCATCCTGCTTTGGCCCAAACCCACCTTATTCACCACTCTTCCTCAAAGACCCACTCTTCCTCAACAATTAGGAAGAGTGGGTCTTTCATCTTTTTAGGAATTACCGGGTTTTATCGCAAATTTATACGTAGTTATGCCACTCTTGCCACTCCACTCACGGATTTACTAAAATTCAAAGTTTTTACATGGAATAAAGAGGCAGAAAAAGCCTTTTTACAATTTAAGAAATTCCTAACTACACCCCTAACTACACCCCTTGTACTGTATCTTTCAGATTTCTCTCTTCTGTTTGTGGTTGAAACATATGCCTCCAATTCTGTCACAGGTGCGGATCTTTTCCAAGCTAGACATCCCATTGCTTTCTTCAGCAAGAAGCTCAGTCCCAATATACAAAATAGTTCAGCGTATATTAATGAAATGCTTGCAATCACTGAAGCAGTGAAAAAATGGAAACACTACCTAATTGGCACTCATTTTCAAATTATCACAGATCAACAAAGTCTTAAGGGGTTACTTACCAAGGCATGTTCTACACCTGAGCAACAAAAATGGGCCACCAAACTCATTGGTTACAGTTTTGAGATAATGTACCTCTCAGGCCTCCACAATCAAGCAACCAATTTCCTCTTTCGGCCACCCACTTCTTTTTTTTTTGGCCATCTCTTCCCTAATCCTAGAAATCCTCATGCAATTAAAAACATATTACCTGTCAGAATCGGGGAAACAAGAAGTACAAAAAGTCACAACTACTCAAAACAAAGACTATACCTTTCAAAAACGACCTTTTGTATCACGACCGAAGACTTTATATGTCAACCTTAAGATCTCTACGCACCACCGTTCTTCACGAGTTCCATGCCACACCTTATGCTGGACACTCAGCCTTAAAGCCACCATGGCTCGCTTAGTCGCGTCCTTCTATTGGACGGGAATGTATAGAGATGTTAAATCATTCATCAAACAATGCCTCCTTTGCCAACAAAATAAACCAATCAACACCAAACCCTTGGGTCTTTTACAACCCATTCCCCCACCCACCCAAATTTGGGATGAGCTCACCACAGATTTTATAACACACTTATCCTCGTCGTTTGGCCACAGTCATATGGGTTGTATGTGACTGTTTATCCAAATCTGCCCACTTCATAGCACTACCCACCTCCTTCACGCAACCCAATTGACTAATTGTTTTTCTGTTGAGATTTGCAGGTTGCACGACATTCCCAAATCCATCATCTCCGACAAAGACCCACTCTTCCTCAACAATTTTTGGAAGCAACTTTTTCACCTACAAGGCACCAAACTAAAATTTAGCATCGTCTATCATCCCCAAATAGATAGGGAAATGGAAGTCATAAACAGAGGATTATAAATTTATCTTCGTTGTTTCGCAAGTGACCATCCGAAGACATGGTACAAGTACTTACACCTTGCTGAGTTTTGGTATAACTTGTCCTACCACACCGCCATCAATACACCTTTCCAAGCGTTGTGTGGGCGACCTCCACCTTCCATACCAGATTACATTCTTGGCACAACAATAGAACCAGCTCTCACCACCACCTTACAAGAGCGCACACAGATAATGCATCGGTTGAAGACCACCCTCGCTCTCACTCAACGTCGCATGGCCCAAATCACAAACAAATCACGACATCGTCACGTCTTCAACGTTAATGATTGGGTGCTACTACGACGCCAAGCATACTGACAATGGTCCCTCTCTTCCGAGCCTCACCACAAACTCACTAGAAAATACTACGATCCATACCACGTCACCAAACGTATAGGAGAAGTGGCTTACGAACTCGACTTCCATCCCTCGTCTAAAATCCACTCGGTCTTCCATATCGTATTACTTAAACCTTACCACAGCAACAAAAACACCACCACTCACCACTCCGGTGACAACCCACCCATTTTTTCCCCACCTCCCAACACTCTCTACGATTCAGAACTCAACTCTGAACACTCAAAAAACAACTTAACCCCTTTTAACACTTTACTCCCTCCTCACATGGATTCTTCACCTAATAACGAGATTTCCTCTACCAACAACACGTGTCCACCATCAATGGCCACCATTGCACGACCTTTCACCTCTCACGTAACCCACCCACGTGCCTCTGACATCATAAATACAGCATACAACAACATTAAAACCCACCCACACTCCATTAAAACTATAAGCCCATCAGCCAACCACCCCATTAATACCCACCCACATGTCATTAATGCTACAATTGTCACGCATTTACCCTTCCCAACCCTCCAAATCCACCCTAATGCATCCCTAACCCACTCAAATAAACCAGCCCAACCCACACCAAAAACAGCCCCGACCTCACCAACTACACTGTCCCCTCCACTAATACACCTTACTCGGCCCAACAACATTCAGTCCCAACATCTACTCCACATTCCTCACTCATGGCCCAACCAAATTCACCATCCAACCAAAGCTTCTTATCAAATCATAGCCCTTTGATAACAACACCTCCCCACTCTACACTCAAGGAACCCTTCACATACCCACAACCTCTTTCAAATGCCCTTCCCAAACCCACGTCCAACAACCTTGAGGACAAGGTTGATATGCAGGTTACAACAATTGATAGTGGCCTTATACCACATAGGCCCATTAGAAAGATATCCAAGCCCACATGGCTAAAAGATTTCATCTAGGGTGATTTATGTTTTGTCTGGTTGTGAGGATCTGAAAAGATCTTGCTATTTTTAAATTCTGTTAGTTTAGGTCAGCTGTCTACCAATGAGAAATGGTCTATATAAGACCATTGTTAAAAGAAAAAAAGGAGGAAAAGTTTGTTTTAAATTTTAATAGTTTTTCCATGGAGTCTTCATCCCTGTCTGTAGGCCTAGTGTTCATTTCCTTTTTTGTTGTTTTTTTTAAGCAACCGCATATCAGCATTGATGTGCAAATTGATGGTTAGACGCTATTGTTTTTGTGTTCATTGTCCAAGACACATGATCACTTCAAGAAAATCTTACTATATGGAAGGGAGGCTTACTCACTTATGGAGGTTCATGTTGCTTTGAGCTTTAAGGAGTTAAATAATAAGTTTGAAGTTAATACGTCTAGTGCTGAAGATGACCTTGTAGCAAAGGGTAGATCATCTACCAATGATAACAAATGAGGTAAAATGAAGTCAAAGTCAAGGTCAAAGAATGGTGGAAATACAGCTCCTATAATGTTTTCATTGCAAAAAGGAAAAACACACAATAAGACTTTGCTAGAGAGACAAAAGAAGAAGGCTACCAACCTTGACAGACTTTTGAACGATTATGAATAATCAATGATCCTTATGGTGTCAAGGAGTGAAGATGATTGCAAGTGAATAATGGACTTTAGATGTTCATTCCTAATGACACCTAATCATGTGTCCTAAGAGTTTACAAAATTTGAAAAAGGTTTAGTTCTCCTTGGTGACAACAAGTCTTTCCATGTGTATCCAAATATGTGAAAATGATAAACAATGTTACTTTCACTATTAATAGTCCAATGCACCCCCACATATATCTTTTCCTATAACAGAGGAAGTATGTTTACTTATTAATACAAAGTTGCATGTCAACATGTGACAAGGAACATCTATAACTACAACTGAAAGTAATAAATAGAAGTATTCACACCAGGTGTTGGTAAGGATCGAGGGACACTTTGCTGAACAGCTTAGGTTTGATAACCATCCATCTTGGTATGCTATTTAGAAGTAGGCACCAGAAACCCATGCTAAAGCTTGTGACAAGCCCTGGCCTAGGAATAGTAGTCTTCCCTTTCACTAATCTTTTCCCAACCAAAAAACAACAAAGACTAATAACATATTTCCTCTTTTGTGCATACAGTGTAAATGAGCTAGATGTGGGGAAAAGACAAACCATAGATTGCAGACAATAATCATAAAAAAAGTTTATCAACGCAAGATACACTCAATTCGTAGCAGGTTACTACCACGCGTTACATGAGATGAGTCAAGAGTGTCTATTATTCTGATTAACCATGAGAACCTTCTTTAAATAAAGGAGTAAATCTCAACCAGATTAAATTCTAAAATATCACCCTCACCTTTGCCAAATCTATGGACAATTTGCATCAAACATATCAGCATTTTTTAAGCATTACGGCATATTTGAGAGATGAATGCACCAAGCAAAGTAAAGATACGTGGGAAATGGGTGAAAAAGTGGAGATAGGAGGTTAGCACTCAGCAGTATGCGCAATATCCCTCTGAAGATCCAAAGTTTTGTCACCTTATTAGCATATAATAAAATCTCTTTCCTCAAAACCTAGTATAATGAACATTTTAATGAAAAGGAAGAAACAGAGCTTTCCTGGGGTTCTTTGTTGTTCAAGCCATGGCTAGAGCAAGAACAAGAAATAGCAAAAGGACTACAGTGGGAGAATAATCCATGAATTTTGATTCAGAAGTAGCTAGGTTCTGTAAATGAGAGCCGAGGAGAGAGGGTAGGGGGGAAGAGTGTGATCCAAATAAACATACCCACAATTTAACTGTCATATGACTACAGAAAATCCTTCAATGATGCACATACTGCAAAAAGAATAGTTGAGCAAGGTGTGTACCTCTTTGGAATTGTCAAACAACCGGCCTCAAAAGTAGAAAACCCATGACCCACTAAAAATATTCAGAGAATTCTTTAAAAAAATCAGAGTATTTGAAACATTTAAGTGCATGAAACAGCCAAAAATAATAAAAAATAAAACCCCTCCTAATGGCACGTATACCACCCCTAAGAAAACTCTCCACCACTTTCGGTCTTTATGGTCCGAGTGTTTTAAATTACCGTTGTGGACAGACTTGCAGAGACTGCAAAAACTTTGATATTTTGCGATCACAACTCTAGTACCATGACTCCCCCTTACACCAATAAGGCAACGATATCAGTAACAGATGCACAAAATATTATAGAGTATAAGCATGAAGCACTTGCATTAAAGCACTGATAATAAATGTCCACCTATGAGCCCGGAACAAGGAAACTCAATCTGCAGCTTTGCTCTAAGCAAGCATGCGCAACTTTCATGAAAAGCCCACAAAAAATGCCATCCTACAAAAATATGAAAAACAAATTGAAGAGAAAATGCTGGGACTGGGTTGACAATTATAAACCGATAGTCAAATGTAAATAATTACATGAAAGGCATACTAATATTTTTTATAATGATTATGATTATTCTATCATGACTTCTTAATTAGAAAAAACAGCACCAAATTCCATATAATTCACGAACCGCTTAGTTCATCTCAGGTAGCCGAGTGTGATCAGCCTAATATTAACATAAACATTTTAATATGAGGAGAATAAAAGAAATTGTACAGAAAGACAAAATGGACAAGAAATTATCCAAAAGGAAAGGCTACCATGTGAAAACAATGAAACTCAGAACGCTTGAAAGAGAGGCAAAGCTAACTGAGACAGTCAAGAACAAGCAAAAAAATCCGTTTCCAAGACCAACAATTGAGTGTTAAAAGCATACGCAAGCAAATATCTAACAGATTAAAGAAGGAACTGAAAAAATCTATCAGCAAAACCATCTAAAACGATTTAAATTTCGAAATCAATAGTTTTTCTATAGATTAATGTTCTTGACTCATGTAGCCAATCACGCCCTGTAGAAAGAAGCTTTGTAGTTGTTGTATTCACATAAAATGCAATTCCATTCCACAAACACTAGTATAAAAAGGAAGAACTTTTTAATGAAAAGGAAACAACAGTTGTTTGCAGGGTTGTTTATTGATAAAAGCCATGCCTAGAGAACGGAATGAGTGCCATAGTTCTATAGCAAAGGAAGGGGGTATTGGGCAGGATAGGAGCAGCTTGTTTTGCAAATGAACATACCCACAGTTCGACTTCCATACAAACCTTTGAAAGAACTGGATCAGAAATAACAAGAAAATGGTAAAATTATTCAAATAAATCCCCATTTTGTTGCTCACTAGAGATGAATTTGTAGGCCAGAATGGATAAGACATTATTGAAATATAACCCAGGTATTTGTTAGACCTGGACTCTCCCACTGAAATTCTGATAAAAATCTTCCATACCCACCAATGTCATTAGATAACCATTATGTCATAATGCTGCAACATGGCATTTTGGACCCCTCCACCATTCGCCATTATTCACCATACCACACATGTGGCATCTATGATGAAATTCCTCCTCTTTTTTTTTCGCTTTTAAAAAGACCCAGTTAAGGGTTTCTTTATACTTAAAATATATCAATCCATTATAAAAAGTACTGTCTACTAGACAGTTAAAAACTGTCTCCATCTATTCCCACTCTCTTTCTTACAATTAGTAGCCCACAAAACATTTGCTGCTATTAATATAGTCCCACTCTTCCTTTCCTTTATAATGAGTAACTCTTTTTTTTGTAACAACGTTACGGATTAACCATCATAAGCAGGGACTGGCATCATTGGGGCGCACACAAGGTGGGTATTTCCCTCCAAACATAATTTATTCCATACTCAAAGTGGTAACACTAGGACTTGAACCCTGAATCACTTGGTTAAAGGACATAAGTCACTACCACTTGTGCCAACCAATGTTGGTTTCTAACAACCTACAAAGAATGTTAACGGGATACCAAGAGAAAAATATAGGGTAGCAGCAATATAAATTTTACTATAAATGAGAGTGGTCACACAAGAAAGGACAAAATACAAAATGATTAATTAATACAAGGATTCATTGGTGTGGTACCAATTGAGAAAAGGATGATAAAAAATCAATCAAGGTAGATTGGATATGGGAAAAAAGTCATTAGCAGCACCACTGAACCAGTAAGGAATAGTTGCATGGTTTTTGGTCATGAAGAGAGAGAGAGGAAGAGCGAAAAAAAAAAAACATTGATAAAATTGTTTAAGAGCAGCCTCATCATGACTAACATTCCTGAGAATTTGGCCTTTAACCAAGCCCAATGACAATATGTGAAATCCATACAACCGACTTCATTTGGTGGGATAAGGAATGCCCATCTATGTGTGTCAATCTCCAACATTAGAAAAGAAATTATAATCATAAATTATCAAAAAACACATTTATATACTCAATATCAAGAGAAAAGATAACTTGTCAATTATACATGGATATAAATATAAAAAAGAGTTAAGGATGATCTTGTTTTTTAAAATATTTGGAGACTTGTTAGGTGAGGTGTATGATCCATGTTCTCATATCTCTATACTTTGGAGGATTTTTGCTCCGGATCCCCATCTCCACAGGGTAACAATTCATAAACTTAAGGCCTCTAATGCGATAACAGAAAATTGACTTGCAAATACATAGATAGTAAAATAACCATGTAGAAACATGAAACAAGGAAACTCAATGTGCAACTCTGTCAAAAGATGCATGATTTTTATGAAATGGCCAACAAGAACTGTCTGCACCACAAATGTGAACCAAAACATGGAGAGGCAAGCCAAATGAAAATATTTACAGAAAGCATTCACGTTCATAACAAATATTTTATATTATGAACATCCAGTCATGAAAACTAACTCTAAAAATTTGCACGCAAACCGCCTATGATTCATGATTATTTATTATTATTAATAAGTTGATCCTAAATTGCAGTATGACTAGCCTAAAAACAGATATTTAAAATAAGTGGAAGAAAAGGAATCAAACAAGAAATATAACTACTAAGACAAAAAGACTATCACAGGGAAAGGCAATCATGGAGTGAATATGATGAAACTTGCAGAACACCATTTTAGCCATCAAAGACAGTCAAGAACAAGTATAACCTGCCCGTCTTTGGCAACAAAGGTGGAAAAGCAAATTCTTAGATTACAACTGGACATGAGCTTTCCACTTCCTATAAATACTATCATATCTGTCTCTTGCACTTCTACCTTCTTTATAGAAGGCATCCTTCAATAATGTCATTGTAGATTCATACACCTTGATCCTTCTATAAAGCACATCCTCAGCCAGCCTCTTCACCTCCGCGAATCTACTCAAGTTACAAAGTCCAATTAGCATGGCATTCGCACTCTCATCAAGCGGCTTGACATGATTCTCATCAACATAACTCCAAATTTCATGTGCTGCTTCAGGGTCATCACAATCAAACAACATTTCAATGGCGGCAGCGCAGTTAGGGCCGGTGGGCGGCCATTCATTCTTGATCATCTCGAAGAAGAAGCTCTCCGTCTCACGCACCTTCTTGTTCTTGACCAAGCACTCAAAGATCATGTTGTACGTGAGGGAGTCCGGAAAAGCGCCATGGAAAGCCATCTCATCGAGCAGGCGAATCGCGTGATCAATAGCCACATTGTTGCAGAGCAACCCAATCATGGCATTGTACATGATCAAATTAGGCACTAACTCGCCACTGACCATCACATCCCACATAGGGACAGCGTGATGGGCGTCGTTTCGCTTGACAAGAGCGTCAAGCGCGTTGGTAAAGAATTTCAAACCTGGGAAGCAATCATGGTCCTTCATAACCTGAAGGAACCTGACAACATCATCCATGAGGTCAGCGCGAAAGAGGGTCATAAAAAACGCGTCGTAGGCAGCAACATTGCCCTTGTTCCACCCAATTTGAGCCACCATATCACCAAACGTGATCTTAGCTTTAGCAGCATTGCCTTCTTTCTGCCACCCTTCCAGAAGAATGGCAAAGGTGTCGCCGTCAGGCGACACCTTCGCCTTGATCCCCTCAAGAAACTCGACGCCCACGGAGGTTTGGTTGTCCTCGCTGCAAATGGCGCTGAGGAGCGAGTTAACGGCGATACCGTCCTGTTTGACGCCGTACCTGTCCATGACGTCGAAGCTCATGACGGCCTCGTTAAATCTACCGGCAGTGGAGTAGCTCTGGAAGACGGAAGCGAAGGTGGAGAGAGAAAGCTTCTCTTCCTGTTTCATGGACCTGACGGCGTCCCACATGGGCTCGAAAAGCTGGTTTTTTCCCAGCAGGTCGACCATCAAGTTCCAGGTATGGGCCGGGTGCTTTTTGCCGCGCCCGGCCCACCGGAAGAACTTGACGGCGGAGGAAGGGTAATTGTAGGAGAGTTTCAGGACCTCTTCGATGAGGTCATCCTCGGGGACGATTCCCGAGGAGGAGAGGGCGGTTTCGATGTCGTGAGGGGAGGCACGTGTGAGGATGTCGCAGATGGCACGCGCGGTGGAGGAGACGTTGGGCGCGTCGAGGTGGGAGGGGAATTGGTTGGGTTTGGGAATCGGGGGTGGTTGAGGTTTGTTAGGGTTTATGGATGCGTACTTTAACCCCCTTGACCTAGCGGGGTTTTCCAGCACTGCCTCCATGTTACGATTCATGGATGAAAGGGTCTGGTGCGGGGCATCGAAAGGCCTTCTTCAAGATTTGCGTTGAATCAGTGGAAGCAGTGAATTGGGTTGGCGACGAAATTCGAAGGAGGGAAAAGAAAAATGGGAATTGGAGATTGCTTGTGAAGAAGGGAATGGTGTGGGGTTCCGTTTTGAGAGTGTTTTGGAATAGTTGAGTGCAGAGTGCAGAGTGCAGAGTGCAGAGTGCAGAGTGCAGTGAGTTACAGAGATGAGTTTGCGTTGTGTAACAGTAACAGAGATGAAGAAGACTGTGAGAAGATCCAAGTGAGATGTGAAACTGAGAGATACATGCGTGTGCATAGAAATGGGCCTCTGTCAGGAGATGGCCCAAATTGGTTGGAATATATCACCATAACAGATTTTTTGCTGCAAAAAATAAAAATATTTATAATATTCATATTTTTAAAACAATTTTTTGGTATTGAGATGAAGATTAGGTTTAAGTCTATAAATCATAAATAATAAGGAAAACAATTTTTGAACCAATTTGGCAATTAATATTTTTATAAAAAATTTAATTTAAAAAAATCCAGTTTCTTTTAGCAGTATTAAATTAAGCTAAACGTTATATTTTGTTAGTTTTATTTTAACTTTTATAAAACTTTAAATCTGAATTCATAATTTTTTAAATTTTAAAAGTGTAAGTTGATATGATATTTCAAATTTTAAAATTTTAATTTTAATTTTTTTATTTAAGATCAATTTACGTTAATTTCATTTAATATCAACTTATTTTGATTTTGCATCATAACAATCTATTGTCGTAAAAGCATATCACAAAATAAAACTGTTTCAAAATATAAAAGTTAATTTTTCCAAGAGTTCAAAGTTAAAAAACTTAAATACTTAGGATAATTACTGCAAAATATGTGTATTTTATTTGTAACACGTTTTAAGAAAATACATTGCATTTATAATTAGCCAGGTGAAGATGTTACCCATTTGTGTATAGTATTCATTTGATTGGTGTAGATACTAACACCATTATGTATTTTATTTTCATCATGCTTCATATAGACATAGCTTACTTTCCATACTCACATTAAAATTACCATATCCATTTTAACTATATTAAATTTATTTGAATCTTTTAAATTCACTTAAAATAGATTAAATTTAGAATAAATTCACTTTTTTTATTAAATTAAATTTCATGTACGATCAACCTAACGTGAGAACAATTCAATTTAACATCGGTCGACCTGGTTTAGGTCGACTTCACTAGACTTGGATTTAATCCAAATTCAATTAAATAGGTTTGACTTAAAATTGAAAAATATGGAATTGGATTTGAAATAAATCCATTAAAATAAAATTAAAAGTAATATAAATTTGAATAATTATGAATTGGATTTGACAATTTGAATTTTTGTCTCACCCTTAATTGATGTTATGATGGATCATACCTGAGTCTATGGTCATTGCCTTTGTACATTATTCTTTCCATGTAGTATCCCATCACTACAAAAAAATAATTATATAAAAATTTAATTTTAAAGATAAAAAATAATTAATCATTATATTATCTTATCACTACAAAAAAAATAGTTAAATAAAAAATAATTTTAAAGATAAAAATAATTAATTACTATATTAACTAGATTATATATTATTTTAAAAATTAAACAAATTATTAATATATATATATATAAAATAATTTTTATTATTAATAATATTTTTTAAATTAATTTCTATATTTAGTTGTCAAAATTTTAGTTATGTAAGTTATCTAAGTTAATTATAAATATTTGAATTAACGCACACTATAAAATATTAAATGTATATTATTTCTATATGCTATATACACATTATAAGTAATTTTTTTATTATATATAGTTAATTGAATTTAAATAAATAGTCACAAAATACAAAGATTAAAATAATAATATAAATTATATTAATAAAGGTATAATTGATAACGAAATATATATACTAAAAACAGTTACATAGTACGTAATTATAAAAAAAAAAATCTTTAAGAGTAATGAAACGAGTATGAACGTAAATTCATGGATGCCTATTATAAAATAGAATAAAGATGAGAAAAAAAAAATTATATCCAATATAAGTAAAAATGAACTTCTTTAAAAATAAAGAAAAGGATATTCAAACTCGTGTCAATCTCAACCCAGTTACGTCACATCAATGTCATTTTATCTCTCTCATTTATTCAAATTACTTCTTTTATTTTTATTCAAAGTAAACATTGTTTAATAATAAATTAGTAAGATTACACATGCATGTGTAGTTTACATCACTTAAAATTTATTCAGTTACATCTCCAATCAATTTACAATGCAAATTTTAATCCTTCTAAATGTTTGTTATAATATATTTATGATTATGTCTATTAAATTTCACATAATTTAATTTTTTAAGATATATTATCTAATAATAAATATTTACGTATTTGCAAACATCATAGCATCTATTAAACTCACGTGATAAACTTTTAAAATAGTATAAAATTTTATATACATTATTTAACTAATAAGAATATGGTATTCAATGACTGAATTAAATAACCTAATATATATATATATATATATATATATATATATATATATAAAGGTCTATTCAATTTACTTCTTTTATTTTTACTCAAATTAAACACAATTTAGAAATTAAATAGGCAGCTAATTAATATATATTCTACCAACTTTTAATTGTTGTGCTTAAGGCGTAAGTTTATATTGGTTGCACTCAAAGAAAATAATAAAATAGAAACCAATTTTAAATGCTAAATTAGAGATATTAGAGACTAAAAAAATTGGTTTCTAAATTAATTTTTATTATTGCTAAATAGTTTCTAATTTGGTATCTAATTACCTACCAAGATTTTAACTATTAATTATTTATATTCTAAATTTGGTAGCAAAAACTTTGGTAACTAATTAGATATCAATTTAAAAATCATTTAACAATAATAAAAACTAATTTAAAAACTATTTTTTTAATCTCTAAATGATATCTGATTTAGTCAATATAATAACTAATTATTTTTGTCTCTAAAATTAATTTTTATTTAATGATTTCTTGTAGTGTTGAAACAAAATTCATCTTTTATTTGAGCAAAATCAATCATTATTCATAAAAATTAAATATTTAAATAATGAAAAAATATTTCAAGTTTTCTTAGATAGATTTTTGACTTTCTCAAAAAAATCATTAAATAAAAATTAATTTTAGAAATCAAAATAATTAGTTATTCTTTGATTAAATTAGAGACTATTTTATAAATTAAAAAAATTATTGATATTTAAAATAGTTTTTATTATTAATAAAAATTATAAAATAATTTTTAAATTAATATATAATCATTAGCTACCAAGATTTTACTTACTTACTACTTTATATTCTAAATTAATTTTCATTAGTCTTTTCTTTTTATAAACTAATTTATAATCTAAAATATTAATCTCTAAACTTTACTTAACTAATTTAAATATAAATTTATATTTTTTTATTAATAATAAAAATTATTTTAAATATGAACAATTTTTAAAATTTTAAATTAATATATAATTTAATTAATATAATAATTAATTATTTTTTATCTCTAAATTTAATTGTTATTTAATTTTTTTTTATTTGTAAATAATTCCCATACTTCTCATCAATTAAGTTTTTGAAACTTATGAAAATGCAGAGACAGCAGAAATTGTAAAATCCAATAAAAGATGCCTTGTGGGATTTTACTTCCATCCAATAAAAGTTCGACAGCATTAGGAGCACAAAAGGTGAGTTAAAGCATATTGGAGGGTTCCTAGATAAGCCTTCAGGTAGTGGTAGTGGGTGAAGACCCTCTGCATCTGACATATGCAGATGATGGAGAAAAGCAAAATCTTTCTGCCATTTCCATAATTTATTTGTACCTTCAAACAAAATATAATGAATCCCAACAATAATACAAACTTCCCTCAGTAGCATGCCAAAGAAAAAGGTTGGTGAAAGATGAATGAATGAGGGTATTGTGAATTAAGAAACCTCAAGTTGCAACTTAATGATCTTATTCCCACAACTTTTGATGAAGTTAAAGGAGCATTACTTGAGAGCATTGTGCATATGCTATGTCACATATTTTAATTAACAAGGAATCTCTCGTGTTGGAGTGTTTCTTTGACCACCAGACTTGGGTGGTCGAATTATCTCTTTGTAGTGGAGCTAAGTTGACTCCATATATAAAACGAAAAAGAGAACAATGTATGATTAGATATGATGCCAACAATAAGGTACTTGATGTTCGTACGTTTAAGTTGTTGGGTCTTTCGAAAAAGATATTCTAGGAAGATTTAACATTATTAGTCAAGAAGAATTTCAATAGAAGCATCACTTAAATTTATTGGAGTTAGACATTAAATCAAAGTATTCACTTTGATAGAGTATTGAATAGGGTTGAATTGTTTTAGAGATGTATATATCGGGAGAGATGGAGAATAGTTGGTGTATTTCGAGAGTTGAAAAATATTTGGTGGAAGGATCTTAAGCGGATTGTTTGAGAGGATTGGATGTAATCCTTGTTGATTTGGTGAACTAATATAAATCTGTATCTACTTCTTTTCCTCTATTTTTGTTTAGACGTTGATTTTTATTTTTTATACTTCGCAAATTGAGTGTATGATCCATTCAATCCCCTTCTGGAGCCAATTGCCTTTTGGAACAATTCATTGTACTAATTGTGTTGAAACTCTTCAACAAAATGGCATTATAGAAAAAAAAAATGGCAACACATTATGAACATTGATCATGCTCTCATTTTCAATCAAATTCGCCTACAACTCTTTAGTCATTTGTTGTCACACATGTTTTTTTTATGGATATTAATTCATAAAATAACCATAATATAATCCATAATTTATTAATATAAACTTTTTTACATATTGGGTGATTATAATTTGAATAAGAACGATTTATTTACACATTTGTGTTAATTTCAGGATTTTAGGGAATAATGAAAATAAAAGGGCAAAAGGAGAATAAACAAAGATATAAAGGGAAAGTTGGAACGCTCCAGCACTCGCCCAAGCTCGTCCAAGCCCGAAGCTCCAAAAGAATTTGGCCCAAGCGAGCCCAGGCGAGATCACTCCAGTGATGTTGGACCTGTTTTCGTCCAACTCGACCAGGTGAGAAGTCATTTAGCCCAAACTCAACTACGTTAAATATGAGAGGTGAGACACAATCATAGACATTCAAGAGGGAGAATAGGAGGTGATAGAAAACCTAAAGAAGACAATCGTCAAGGAGAAACATTCTGGATCTTCTTTTCTTACTCTTCATGCTTGTAATAGTCAACATGAGTCGTTAATTCTACCATTTAGGATTTAGAGTAATTTGTTCAAACTCTTATGTATTAAGGTGATATAAATATAATATTTTTGTTCTTGATTGATTGATGATTGATATTTTCATTTTATTTGTAATGTTTGTTTCTATGATCACTACAAAAAACGTTATATAAAGTGACTTTGATTTTCGTATAAACTACTCCAAAATCATCACTTGGACACTTTTATCAGGATTTCTATGGAGAAAGAAACAACTCTAGCTGAAGGAGATTGGAATAACGAACTATAACAAAAAGAACTTTAATAAAGAATGAAATTTAAGCTTAACGCAATCTCATAAAACCGGAATCGATTTATAAGGTGGGGTTTGTACCCACTTATATCTTATGAAATGTCCTAATCTTTAGTCGATATGGGATACCCAACACCCCCTTACGTCGAAAATGAGAGTCCGTGTGCAGGATTATATATTTAAGGGTGATAGGGGTCGGATAGCGGGTGTCCTGATAAACCTAACAAACTCCCGATAAGATAAACTTTAAATAACTATGATATCATATTATAAAATAGAACATAGATGAGCAAAAGACGCATTATAACAAAAAGAAATTTGGGCAACATCCAAACCGTGGGCAACTGAATTGCAGTTGTGGACATGTCATGATTATATGAGATTTTGATTGTAGTAATATTCTCTTTAGGAAATGCAAAGCACCTTTATAGAAGTCTTGAAAGAGGTCATGTTAGATAGCATATATCTTCTTGAATAATCTTGCTCGTAATTATTGATGTAATTCACAGTGCATTCTGCTTTATCCTACTTGAGGATTTTTGTTCTTGTTCTTTTCTACGGTTGTGTGGTGTTCTGCTTATGGTGATGGGTGAATACTTGGTTCCAGAGAAATAAAGTAGAATTTTTAGTTTTAACGTTACATGCATGTTGTCAAGTGGTGTTTGTGGATTACAAGAAATAACATTCTTTTTAGAAAAAAGAGAGTATTTGAAACGATAGTCTCCTGAACTTGATTATGGTGAGGTATTGGCATTAATTTAACTCAAGTTGGGAAGGTTTCTTTTTCCTTTCCAAAGTGGTGTTTAAATCTATTGTGATACTCAAAAACTATTTGCAAGTTGGTGTGTGGTTTTGATAACCTTTTGTACTCAATTTCAATAAATTTCTTTTGTTTATAAAAGTAATTTAGTTTTTCTTGCTGTTGAGAGAGAATCTTAGTATTAACAATATTTAAGGGATTCTTCTTGTAACATGTTTGTACGGATACCTTGATGGAAGGGAAAATAAATAACTGTACGACTATTGCGTTGAGCGGCGTCAATATATATATATATATATATATATATATATATATATATATATATATAAAGTTTATGGCAAACATACGTACGTGAAAGTGAAGGCTTAAGCACTTGTTGCTTCACTTTAGTTTTAGTTTTAAGACTTGATTCAATTTTAAGGATGTTAACTTTGGATGACCTCGTATGTGGTAATTTCTACTTCTGCCATAAAAAAAAAGTGTTAATACTGAACATCACAAGCATTGTATTTAAAATATTGATAGTGTAGTGCTGGTTTTATGCAGAACGATTGCATAAAATTGAATTGAACAAAGCTTGTAAGGGTTTGTCTGCAGTTGGTGTCATACCTACACAAGTATATGAACAAGCATGGATTAGGTAATGCATTGTGGTTTATTCGAACTGTTCTGCTGCATTAGAATTTAGAATTATGCAGCGTTGCATTATAAATTATGCAGCGTTGCTGTAGTAGAAATTATGTAGAATTGATGCATAGTGCAGCTATAAAAACCAGTGTCAGTCTACAAATATTGACTCATATCTTTTCAATTCTGTTTGCTGTTTTCAATTTGTAATTAGGTAATGAACTTTGGTTATGGTATAAAATGTTTCCTTTAATTCATTTATTTTTTTCTGATAAAAAAAAAGTCACTTCTACCTATGAGTACGTAGTAGTTTAGACAACCATGCATATGAGAGACATCATATATTCTATAGAGTTTGACACAAAGTTAATTCATTCTTCATTTAAGACTTCAAACTAGTTTATAAGGTGTTTTGTATTCATTTATATGAAATATTCTTATTTCTAGTTATGAGATTTTCAACATATTTCTTTACGTCGTGACTATATATTTATGGATAGTCTGAAAAATAAATTTTAAATTTAATGTTATAAAACGATTTATAAGATAAGGTTTACACAATGAAGAATCATTCTATGATAAAACTTGTTAGTGCAGGAAATTATGCTGAATTTGCTACATAATTTGCCATGCAAGAGCATGAGAGGGTGTGTTATAGAAGCCTAGGTTTATATGTTTTTATGTTGCTTTGTCATGCTTTTGGATTCTAAGTTGGATGGTGAGATTTTTTGGTACTTCTATAAGGATACTTCTGAACTTCTTTTAAAATCTCCAAAAATAAGAGTGAAGTTTTACTTCTAGCAGATGACGAGAATATTTAATTTGCAACTCAACCCACTCCATATACTTATATATAAGAAAATGATTACCAAAACCAGGTATTGAGAGAAGTTATCTGTTTTACAGAATCCATAGTTTACTTAGTGGAAGAAACTTTTTCTTAAACTGAACATAGTAGAATAGCTATTTTAGGCAATGATTGGAGAGCCAATCGATACTGAAGTAACTTCTTTTGTAAATATTCCAATCAAATGTTTACTCTTTTATCTGCATTTCCATTAATCTTTAAGAGACACCCCATGTGCATTAAACTCATAGTTTATGGTGCAAGTAGCAAGGTCTACAGCACGTGGGGCAGAAGCAGTCACGTTAAATAGATCTCTCAGGGTACAACATCAAAGGCATCAGTGAGTGGAAGCAGCTGGCTATAGTTAGTGTGCAGTTCAAGAACTTGTTTTCATTAGTGTTGTTAGTTCCTTAGCTATAGTGAGCTTCATGGCACACAAAACCATCATGTTAACCTTTCTTTTCTTCCTTGTTCTGCAACACGACTTTGTGTTATTGACAGCATCAAGGAAGAACATTCAGATTCAGGCACCACCAGCTATACCTAGGACTCCACAACATCTGCAGTGGCACACCACCAATAAGGAGGGTGCTAGTGGTGATGCTTTCCGCCCTACGAGCCCTGGTCATAGCCCTGGTGCAGGGCATGAGACACCACCGACTAAAGCATAGTTTCTTTAGGGTTTTGGTTTTGAAGCTTTTGTTTCTTCTTGTTTTAGTACGTGTGCATGCTGTGTGATGTGTTTTTCTTTTGTTTTCATTTCACGGAGCCTTACTTTTGCTCTATATTCCAAAGGTGTTTCATCTAATAAAATTTGGTGTGAATCTCATCAAAGATCTCATCAGCTAATTTCTCATTATCTGATTGATGTCTTGAATCATTGTTATGTATACATTCAGTTTAGTTTTATGTAAAAGGTTGATTCTTGAGTTTTTATTATTATTGATAGAGATGGGATAGAAAATAAAGAGTATTTTGATTGATATGTAAATGGAAAGATTTTTTCGAAAAATCATTGTTGTATAAGGGTTGTGTCTCATTTAATTTCGTTGTCTCAAAAAAAACTGTTTTGATGCAATGTATAAATTGGTTTTTCTAAATCAATGAATTTTTAGTTAGCTTTGCATCACTTTTTAGCTATGCTGCATGCATACGGATACGGCACTGGTTGACATAGTATTCGTTATAGTAATCGATTGCATCCTTTAATTATCGATTAAATATGTTCTGGTATTAATTGTTGAATTATTTTAATAGATTAACACTTATTTAATCAATTAAAACATAAGTTGTTTTCATATATAAATTAATTTATTAACACTTAATATAATTGATTAAAAATGTCAGAAGTTGGTCATAGAAAGTTCTAACACTTGTTCTTGTATGATTTCTATGATGCTGAAAACTTATATAACCTTCCACTGTTCCAGTCCCAGGTATCTTCCTTTGTCATATTCTACAATCAATTTAAACTACACTTTTTCGTATAATTTCCCTACAAACATTTTATAATTTAATTCATAAAATTTTAAACAAAATAATAATTAATTAAGTCACCCTAAGGACTAAAATAGTTAATTAGTCCCTATAAGTTTTACTATTCATGAAATTTAAATTACATCTTAAATATCTTTACTATTTATGGGTATATAAAAATTAATTTCAATATTCCAAATTTCAAATTTAAACAACTAAATAACACATTTAAAAATTTAATAATTTTTTTAATATCAATGATAAACAACAACAATTTAATAGAGACATTCATGCATTATCTTAATTAAGATTTTAAAATATAAACACCGTGTTAATCTCAATAATAAAATGGAAATATAAATTACTAACCTCAATAATAAATATTCATCGATAAATACTTCCATAAAAATGTGCACCTTCACAGAGTCAAAGACGAAAGCACACTACATATGATAAAGTTTTGTTTGGGCTTGTTGCTCTTTGCACCATCCTTTTTCCTTTTGTGCGTTCTTTCTCTTTTTCGGCCCATATGTTTGGCCCACACATTTACTGTTTTTCTTTTATATATGTACTCCTCTAATTACTAAACAAATAATAATACTCTATTCAGTTCTTCACCTTGACGTGTATTGTTCTTTCTGTTTTTCCCTTTCTCTTAGGTTCCTCTGCACTTTCTTGTTTTCTCTATTTTCCTAAATCACTATCACAGTGTTGAAAGTGCTCTCTTCTCTGTGTTGCAGTGATGATGCGGTGATGAAGAACAACACTGTGAATGACGAACAAGACACAGAGAAGAAGTGAGAATTTTTTTTATTATACCAAACAAAAAAAAAAGAAAAAAACACTATAATTATTTAAATAATTTTATGTTAATAGAAAAATCCATATTTATTATATCTAACATAAAACTTCATATTTACATCAAATAACGTAATTATCTTACATAAATATAGATGTTTACATCATGCTCTTAAGCACCCCACATTTTGTTGTTATTATATTTTAAAATTTTAAACCAAGTCTTTCCAATCACAAGGAAAACGTTAGCCATTAGATAAAAAATTTGATCATATTATCATTTTTATTATACTTATTATTAACGTAATTTATACATATTAATATAATTATTATTAATAATAATAAAATAAATTATATTCATATTATTAATATTATTAATATTTTTACTAAAATTATTAATATTAATATTATAAATAATATTATTAATGTTATTAATATTATAATTAATGTTATTAATATTATTATTAAAGTTATTAATATTATTAGTATTAATATTCATATTATTAATATTATATTCATATTATTAATATTAGCGGGAACACATCCCGTGCCTGTGTATCCGCATTTTTCATTTTTACTATTTATATATTCATATAATTTTAATAAATATTAAATTATATGAGAAGATATGTAAATTATCTAAATGCACCATTGATAATAGTTTTATTAA
>Ga0123342_1000990_pt1 | contig 47423 bp, 24 predicted proteins | sample Turbeawhitnodule_FD_89960 | JGI IMG/M metagenome (GOLD analysis project Ga0123342, IMG submission 89960) | Root nodule microbial communities of legume samples collected from Mexico - Turtle bean Mexico white nodule | ecosystem: Host-associated > Plants > Roots > Nodule | place: Mexico: Nepantla...
AAAATCATTTAATGCTCAGTCAAAGCACAAACCATTTTTCTGTTATGGTACCAAAACAAACAATCGGTTGTTTCCACGAATCAATCAGTTGTTTTGGTTTTGACAGCTCAACCATTTGAAAAATAGTTTTCAACCTTTTCTAAAAACACCTAAGTATAAAACAATCGGTTGTTTCGACAAAACAATCGGTTGTTTTTCACTTTGTTTGAAAAACACTTTTCTTTTAAAAAGATTGAGAATACCTATGCTTTGGATTCAATCAAGAGTGGATTACATATACAATCTACCCCAGATCCTATCTAAGACAGCTCAGCAACAGCAAGCACAACCTAGCCTTCAACATCCTTCAAAGGGTTTGGATTCTTCAAAGCTTGAACACCACTTGGTTCAACACTAAGAAGACTAGAAGGAAAAATAATTAATACACTATCCCATGCCAAATTTTTCTTCTCCTGAGGATCTTCTGATGAATGGTGGGGTCATGTGTCTCTACCTGAGATGTTTGACCTAGCCTTGAATAGTCCTTTGGGTTCATGCTCAGCTTCTTGTATAGTTAGGTCATATCAAAGTGTGAGACATGTGTGTTGTAGTTTTCGAAATCTTTCTAATACGTATTTGATTTTAATCGTTAAAGCACAAATGTATTCGAAAAAAGTGTATAAAAATTTAAGAAAAAGTTTTCTTTCATTAAGTATTTGAAGACATAATATATTCAGGACAACGTCTAACACTTTCTTCTATTGACAACTTCTATCACTTCCTTAAACAACGTCTTGACACTTTTGGCATAGTCTACCACGTTCCTTCTTCACTTTGGATCTTCAGATACATTCACTATGAAAGTCATCGTCTAATACATCGTATTGACAACATCTAACATGTTTTGTGAATGCCTATTCAAGCATATCATTTGTTGAGCTTACATGATTATCTAATAGGTTTGATCAACCTAGAACGTCTAATGAATCTGCACACTTAGTAGTTTTGTTATGTATCTTAACACATCTTATAGTGTTTTTTATCATCAAAACATTTAGACTCTCATATCATGAGATCATCTGGAGGATGTAGGATTTTCTAGTATTGACTAGAATGTCTATTGACATAACAATAAACATTTGTTTTTGATTAGTTTTGGGAGATGTTGGACTTAGAGTGAAGCTAGGTGCCAAATTTCTCCCTTGTGTAGCATGTCCCACACTCTCTAAATCATTGTATGCAGGAGGGCTCAAGCATCTATAAATAGAGTCCCTTGTCTCTTATAACTTTTTATTTTGTATTGAACTTGAATTGGCTGTGCTATTTTGCTTGTCTTCTTCTCAACTCACCACAAAGGATCCTTCATTGGAAGTGAGGACCTTTAGTTCCAAGTTTCACACTTTAAAATTGGGAAATTTTTTCTTAAATCATTTAAGTTCTTTCACTGTCATGGGGAGTCTTAGAGTGCCTCCCATCATGCCAATTGTCGACATTTGTAAATTGGAACATTGAAATTTTTAACTATTTTTCTATGATTTTTTCTATTAAAATTTAGGAAAATGATAACTATAGTGTTATGTTGTTGGAATTTCGTTGTAAAAAAATATGATTATGTGCATGAATTACGTTTCAAAATTTGTTTGAGTAACAATTTGGTTTTGCAACATGAGATAGACCTAGAATTGAAAACATTTTATTAAGGTAATTTTATGTTATAAAAAGATGAATAATATGTCAAATGAAAATTTTAGCGATATTTGAAATTATTAAGATAGTATGGGATAATCACATAGATACAATGGGATATAGAGTCTAAAGACGATTGTGAGAAAGTATGGGAGTAAATGGTGGTGAAAGGTTACTTAGGATTGATATATGTGGATATGACGATTAATAATTGTCATTTAGTAGTCAAATTAAAATTATTTCAGCATAGACCGTCTAACGAGGTGATAGATCGTCTAATGCCAAAGAGATGATAGAATAGATAAGGTCAAATGATCCCAAGTCGTCTCCCAACGAATCTAATGAAATAGTTTTTATAACATATTTGTAAGCAAGAAAAATTAGCAATAACAACAAAGTAAAGGGGGTTCGTGTTTGTTTAACAAGCAAAAATAATATATGTTGTAAGATTAATGAAAAATAGGCGACTCCCAAGTACTTCCACCAATAAATTATTCACAAGTAATCTAAATATTATTATCCTTCAATTCTCACACAGGGCTAAACTAAATCAAATATGCATTAATTCAATTAAACTCAATCTTATCAACAAAGCATGCATCTACTAGTGTATGCAATATCCCACTTGTATCCATGCATCTAATGGGATGTGTCTCTTTTACCTCTTGAATCATGTGCCTAAGATATCAATTAGAACAATGCGAACTAACCTAGAAATCAAAACTAGATAAAATAATTTAACCTTAAACATGCATTCAAGAACAACCTCTTACTAAAACCACACTTGAAAAAAATCAGCACAGAACCTCGGAACTCATTACTCAAATATATGAAAAATAAATAATTTTATATTAATTAAAAATTAATTAGTATTATTTGATTTTATTGATATCAACTTAAAATATATTTATACATACTCTATTTAAAATTAATATCAAAAAATAAAAACTTTTAGTAGAACTACTATTATATAAAAGATATTTATAGATATATATATTATTAAATAAATATAATTAATTATATTTTCTTTATATATATATATATATATATATATATATATATATATATATATATGGGGTGTGTGTAAGTATTTGTTAGGTTAGACTTTTCATTTTTTACATATAAGAATAAATTTTATGAAGTATGAAGTAGCTTTCAACAACCATCCAACATTAAATAATTAGGTCGATCCCATCAATTTACAGAACATTAGATTAAACGTGACGTGTTGTTGGTTGACACGAAAGGTGTCATCATTAAGCAAATTTTCGATCTCATCATCATCATATGGTTGATTATTATTGTTTAGTGGGGTTGTTCATCAAAGATGCCATAATAATATAATACACCAAGTGATTCTCACTTTCTTCATCTGAAAGTCTTCTGTGTTGTAAATTTATATGAATGTTCGTTTGAACAAAATGGTAGCCACAAAATTCACGAAAGTGGACTCAAATTTTAACTTTGATCAAACTCCTTGAGTCAAAATTTGGAATAAGCATGATTTGAAAAGAGTAAAGCATGAGTTTAGATGCCAACCTTTGGTTTGATCATTATAACAAGAAGTTATATCTTAATTTTACTTTTCTTAATTTTTTATTGTTTTACAATTTTAATTTTTCTGAATTTTAAAATGTGTTATTAAAAAAAAATTAAATTAAACTAAATCTTATAAAATTATTTATAAAATAAAATTTGTATTTAACATATATTATATTATAATATAAAATATTTTCTATTAAAAAATTAAACCTAACTTAATATCAACTTTACACTCATTTATATATTATAAATTATTTTATCTTCAATCATTTCTAACCTAAAATCTTTAACTTTGTTCTGAATTTTAAAATGTGTTATTAAAAAATAATTTTTAAATTAAACTAAATCTTATAAAATTCTTTATAAAATAAATTTTGTATTTAATTATATATATTATATTATAGTTTAAACAAATTTCTATTAAAAAATTTACTTTAAACCTAACTCAATATCTAACTTTACACTCATTTATATATTATAAATTATTTTATCTTCCATCATTTCTAACCTAAAATCTTTAACTTTGTTCTGAATAAACTCTAAACTTAACATGCTTATATTTATTTTTTATTTTAAATTACTTAAAATAAAAAATAAATACATGTAAATTTGAATGCGTAATTGGGTGTTTTTTTCTTCAATAAACTTAAATAAAGAAAAATTCCTTAAATAGACTCAACATGTATATATTTGTTTACATGAATCTCTTTATTTTCCTATGATAAAATCCTTTTCCTGGCTTCCCATTTTCCATCACATTTTGATTCTTTCATCTGATTATAACATGTCAAAAATTGACTCCTCGAAATACCACTTCTGTGCAGTGTTTTTTAATATTTAAAATGTACGAATTATTTTTATTTTATTTTACTAAAAAATAATTAATATATTTATTAAATTAATAAAATTATATTGATAATTAATATTTACAGTCTATTTTCATAATTTGAAAAATACAGAATATTTAAAAATATTAGAACTTATTTTTAATACTTGAAAATATTTGAATGTATGAATGATATTAAAAAGCTATATAAAATATAATTAATACTAATAATTTATAAATATTTAAAACTTATGTTCACATAAATTAATAAAAATATTAAAAAATATTATAATAAATTATTGTTATTATTTAATTTAAATTTTATAGTATTATTGTTCTCATCGATTGACCTGGGTCGGATTTTGGTGGTGGACTCTAGGTCGACTTTTTTTTTTCCGTTGTTGCTGCTTTGAGATGCTAATAAAGTGAGGGAAACTCCACCTGTTGATGAGATTCCGACGATCAGGTCAGTGAGAGCATATAGATATGAATATGGTATATGAGTATGGGTGTAGTATCTCAAAATTGTACTTACCGTTGTTCAAGATCTTGTGGCCCTTTTTATAGCATTCGTAAATCTCTCTTTAGGAGTCAATAACATAAAAATACTTTGTCAATGTATCCCCTTTATTTCAGGGGTACAGGTAGAACATTATCTCTAACTGTTTATTTTCATTAAATTGCAGAGTAAATATTTGTGTCTAGCTGATTTAGTTATTCATTCAGTTGTTTTTATTTTAATTGCCTTATTAATATGTCTTTTTCAGTTGCTTGGGCCGACTACTTGATGCGTCATTGAGCCTATTATTGTTTTGGGTCGAGTTAAGTATTTTGCCTTTATAGACTAGACGGATCAAGATAGTGCGCTTAAGTGCTCAGGTCGGGCCTCGAGCACGTCCGACCAGTACACAGTCCCTCAGCCTCGAGCCAAGCATGGCGAGGCGAAGATGCTTACCTGTGCCTACTTTAAAAAGACATTTGTCTTAAAGGGTAATTGGTACACGATTTCCCAAGCATCACCTGATGGGACGGCTTCATCACACTGATTATGGTGTGCACACGTGTTGTGCCATCAATGGCAGAGAAAACTTGTCGTTTTAACTTCCCCTTTCGAAAAATAAAACCCATCCCTCTTCAATACCCTACTTTTTATTCTGGGATAGAGTTATCAAAGAGAAAAGCAAACTCTTTCTCCCTATCATAGCGCCACCTTGCCCCATCATGAATCACCGGAAAACAGGTATTTTTTCACCGCACAAACCCTCTTTTGAGCGTAGTTATTACTGTTTGTTATTGATTTCGATTGGAGAATGCACTTTACTATGCTTCGACTAGTTTGTACTATATATATATACATTTTTTTTTAAACTTTGCTTCGTATTTTCATTGTTATTCATGTCTTAGTTGCTTTCAAGATGGATTATAGCTCTGCTTACCCTTGGGCCAAAAAAAAATTGCTTAAAGAAACCTCTATTTTTACTACTTATTTGAAAATTAGGGAGTTGAGGGAATCAAAGGCCCTAAGAAAAAAGGATGAAAACTTAGTAAAAGTTGTAGTATGTAGAGAGGACGAATCGATATGTAGTGATGAGTCATTAGACCCTGATAGACCATTCTATTTCTTCTATGCTACCTTCTTTACCAAAGTCTTGTTGCGTCTTCCACTCTCGATTTATGAAAAAGAGTTGTTAACCGAGCTAAACGTGGCCTCTGCCCAACTGCATCCGAACAACTGGGCGTTCATCCGGGGCTTCATCATTTTGTGTTCCCAACTCGGCATTTTGCCGACTATGGAAGTATTCTTTTACTTTTTCGAATTCAAACAATCTAGTTGGCAATTGTGGGCCTCCTTTAATGGTGTTTCCGGGAGAGGTCTGCTTACCCTTTTTCAATCATCCTACAAAAAATTTAAAGGTCAGTTCATAAAGGTTCATGCCTTGGTTGGAGATTCATCTTTGCTAGATGGTTTCCCATTGTATTGGTCGTCCCACCCTCGATTTCAAAGTGCTCGACAACTTGAAGACCTGTTCCCAAGGGAACGAGGTATCTGTGAATTTATGGAGAACCTAAAGGTTGTCTTTGACACGCCAACACTTTTGACAAAAGAATACCTTCCAAGCTTTCTCAAGGCCTATATTGGTATACCTTTCTTTCAACCTCAGCTTTTAAAAGATCTTTCGATTCATGAATTTTGAAACTATCTTTTTGTTTGTTTTGCAAAGAACATGATTTCTTCAATCAGCAAGGCCGAGCTGACCGAGCGTGCAAAGTGGATGAGGGAGGCCAAGGATTCTTTGGTGCCCAAGAAGAACCCCTCAACTGGTGTTGTTCGCGTTCAATCTGAATAGGACGAGCACACAGCTTCTAGACTCGTCTTTAAGAGAAAGAGACCAGAAGTTTCCCACCCCTCCGAGCACTCACACTCGAACGGTCAAGCTCCTAACCAAAATGTTTTAACCATCCAAGAGTGGGAAGTTGTGGAAAGTTCAAAAGGAAAAAATTTATGGATCCAAGCTTTGACATCTTAACTCACAGCAAATCATGCTTCCTACTGGACGAGGATAAGGCTAGGCTGGCGATTTATGATGAAGATCGACTCCGCCATTATTCTAAGAAACTTCTTGGCCAAGCAATTTCCCTGGCGTTCTTGGATGATGTCAAGGCAGAGGATCAAAAAAATTCTAAAGACAAGAAGGCTCGACAAATTGCCGAACTCCAACGGAAGATTAAGCACCTCCGTGCCGAGGTCGCCGAGGTTAGCTAGCAAGACTCAAGAAGGGCTTGTCTTGTCTAAGGAGAAAAACGGTCTATCTAGTAAGATTGAGAATTTGGAGAAGAAGATGGGAGATGAGATAACTCGAAAAGAGAATGAGTTCTCCAAGATGGTAGACACTTTGAAAGACGAGGCGCCCAATCCTATATCGTTGGCTTTGAAACCACCTGCTCTTGTCCATCCCATAGTGGACTTCTTCGAGCTAAACCCATGCAAATAGATAGTTGATGGGAAACTCGTTGGGGACTCTTAGTCTCTAAAATTGTGAACAATATTTGTTGAATCAAGTGTGTTCAAGCTTTCAAGAATCCAAACCCTTTGAAGGTTGATGGAAGGCAGGATGTGCTTGTTGTTGCTGATGTGTTTTAGAATAGGATTTGGGGTAGATTATTTGTGTTAAATCCACTCTTGATTGAATCCAAAGCTTAAGCATTCTCAAACCTTTTAATTGAAAGTGTTTTTCAAACTAAGTGAAAAACAGCCTGTTGTTTTGTCGAAACAACCAATTGTTTTATACTTAGGTGTTTTTAGAAAGGTTGAAAACTATTTTTGATGGTTGACTTGTTGTCAAACCAAAACAACCGATTGATTCGAACATTCAACCGATTGTTTGTTTTGGGATCATAACAGAAAACTGTTTTGTGCTTTGACTGAGCTTTAAATGATTTTATAACTGAATACGCTCCAGTTTTAAATGCTTTGACCAGTCTTTGATTGCAATAAATAGTTTGTTCAGATTATGTAACAAACAAGAACTTAGTTTCAATCAAAGAAAAACAAATTTGAGTTTTTCACTGATTTTGCTTTTGAAGAGTTGGAGATTGCTTTGATCAAGAGAGTGTGATATAGGATTTTCATCTTGTATTGATTTCATATCTTTTTTGTAACAAGTGTAATCCTTTTGTACTTTGAAGAAACTTTGTGGGTGAAGCTGAGAAGTGTTGTGTGTTCTTGAGGTTGTCAAGATCAGCATTCTTAGTGGTGTTTGTGCTGAGCCATTGGAAGTGTGTGTCTTGAGGGGATCGAGGTCACTTCTTTGGTGGTGTTGTAAGTAATCTAGGGTTGATTGCTTAGTGAATTCCCCAGTGGTTTATGGGAAGACTGGATGTAGCTCTTAGTTTAAGAGTGAACCAGTATAAACCTCTGTGTGCATTCTCTCTATCCCTTGAACTCTTTAAATTCAGTTTATATTTGTGAACTGGTATAAACAACTGATTGTTTTTCTAGTGTTGTGCTAAATTGCTTTGTGTTTTTTGGCAAACTGATTTCTTAATCAACTTTTCTTGAAGTGATTTCATTCTAGAATTAAAAGTTTGCGAAAACCCTCTTTAAACCGTTCACCCCCCCTCTAGTTTAAAGCCAAACATTCTAACAATATTTTCACCTTTACGTGTATATTTCATGTTTGAACTTGGACGACATTTGGGATGTTAATCGTTTTGTGTATCTTAAGCCTGTGACTTCCTTTTTAATTGTGCCCTTTTTAGGGCATTGATACCTTTGCTTATAACATATAAATGAATGCTAAAAGTAACTTCCAAAATAAATTTTCTCACACTAAGAGTAGCACAGTTAAACAAATTGCGAATTGCTAACCTAAGTTTAAATGAAGCACCCAAGGTGACAAGAATAATTCTTAGCAGCAAGTTAGGTCGTTGTTGGGTTGTCCCTTTCAGGGTCAGCCCAAGGTAACCATCCCCAAGTTAGTCTGACCTTAGGGTTCGGCTAATCGGGGTGTATAACGATATGTAGAAGGTGACAGTCCTCGGGTTAGTCTGACCTTAGGGTTCGGTTAATCAGGGTGTATAACGATATGTAGATTTCCAAAAAAAAAATATTTCATGGCGACCTTATTGAAAGACCCCCTTTACGGGAAAAAGAGTGTCACAAAAAAGAAAACATAAAATGTTTAAGAAACATCATAAATAAACATCTTAACTGAAATAGAATTTGATACTTGTCGCGTTCCATGTTCACAAGATGGTTCCCTCGTCCAGAGTTTCCAACCTATAAGCTCTGTTATCAAGCACCTCGATTATTCGATCCACTTGGTGAAATATTCAATGGCAACGATGAGGTATATCATTTGACATAAGGCTAAAGGGAATGGGCCCAAAATATTGATACCCCAAGTATGAAAAGGCCATGGACTGGAGATAGATCACAACTCTTCTAGCGGTGAATGGATCTAGTCGACATGCTTTTGACATTGTTCACATCTCTTAACATATTTCACACAATCCTCCTTCATCGTCGGCCAGTAATACCTTGCTCGAATGACTTTCAAAAAGAGAGAGAGCCCACCGATGTAACTGACACAAATGCTCTCATGTAGTTCTAACATTATCCGCATGCATTGGTATCCACTTACACAAGTGAGGAGTGGATAAGTATAACCGTATCAGAGGAGATGACCATCCACCAAGGTGTACCGACTAGCGTTCTTCTTGGTAATCTTGGCCTCCGTCGGTTCGGAAGGGAGTAGTCCATCGGTGAGATATCGAACGTATGATGTTAGCCAAGTGTCTACCGCACTGATCTGCATGATCTCAACGTGGTCATCTTCGGGAGGCCCCTGGATGGTCGTCTTTGGTGACCTCAGGGTTTCCTGGATCACATATCGATGTCGTCCCCCTTTCCCTGAGTTGGCCAATCTGGACAATAGGTCCGCTCAAGAGTTTTGTTCTCTAAGGACATGAACAAGGAAAAAAGTAGAGAAAGCAACTCTTAGAATCTTTACATACCTGAGATATGAGGCTAGCTGCGGGTCTTTAGCTTGATACTCGCTGGAGACCTGCCCTGTTACGAGCAGTGAGTCGCGATTTACTAACAAGTGGTGAGCTCCCAATTCCTTTGCCAACAACATTCCTGCTATTAGGGCCTCATACTCGACCTGGTTTTTACTCGCCTTAAACGTGAACCTAAGGGATTACTCGATTAGAACCCCATTTGGTCCCTCCAGGATGATGCCAGCTCCGCTTTCTTGTAGGTTGGAGGACCCATCGACAGAAAGGATCCATAGGAAATCATCTGGATCGGGTTCGGAGCCTTTGGGTGAGAACGTTGTTATGAAGTCTGCATATACCTGGCCCTTAATCGGTCCATGCAGCTCATAGTGTATGTCAAATTCTGATAACTATATGGCCCATCACACTATCCTCCTTGCAATATTGGGTTTCTGAAGGACCTTCCGAATAGGTAGGTCGGTCAATACCACTACGGTGAAACTTTGGAAGTAGTGGCGTAGTCGTCGAGCTGTAAAGACCACTGCTAAAGCCGCCTTTTCGATAGTCTGGTACCGAACCTCCGCACCCTACAACACCTTACTTATAAAGTACATTGGTCTTTGTGCCTTCCCTACCTCTTGCAAGATAACCGAGCTTATGGCTCGATCGGTTACTAAAAAGTACTAAACAAATAGGAAGTCCCAGAGTAGGTTTGCTGAGAACGGGCGGATTAGCCAGGTATTCTTTTAACTTGATAAAAGCCTTTTCACACTTGTCGATCCAAATGAAGCAGTCGTTCTTCTTGAGGCAATGGAAATAAGGATACCCCTTATCGCCACTAGCTGATAAAAAAATGATAGGGCGACCATGCGCCCAGTCAATCGTTGTACCTCCTTTACGTTGGTTGGGCTTCTCATCTCCATGAATGCTGCACAATTATCAAGGTTTTCCTCTATTCCTCTTTTAGTTAGTAGGAAACCAAGGAACTTCCCTGCCTGGACACCGAAAACACATTTGTCAGGTTTTAAGTTGTGTCTTGATATAGTGGCGAATAACTCCTCCAGGTCGAAAATATGCCTATCCACCTTCGCTGAGGAGATAACCATGTCGCCCACATATGCTTGAAAACAGGATTCAGTCCATGAGTCTCTGGTAAGTTGCCCTTGCATTCTTCAATCCAGAAGGCATGACCTTGTAACGATAACTAGCGGTTTCGGCCATGAAATTCATCTTACTCTCGTCCTTCAGGTGCATCCGAATCTGGTTGAACCCTGAGCACGCATCCAAAAAACTTAATAAGCGACAACCCGAAGCGCTATCTGTTAGGATAGATGGCTAAAATAAGAGGGGGTGAATTGTTTCTAAAACTTTTTCGCAAATATATGTTTAAGAATGAAACTTTACCAATCAATATAGATAAGCAATTCAGAAAGAAAATTCAACAAAGATTCAAAAAACAGTTTTAGTATTTTAATCGGTTAAAAACACGATATAACCGGTTGTTTATGTTACAGATACAAAAGCAGTTTGTAAGGCAGGAATATCAACCGGTTGAAAATACGAAATAACCTGTTGTTTATGACAGAATATCAAACAGTTATGAAGAGAAGAGATAGAGAGATTTACATACAAAGTTTATACTGGTTCACTCAATCCCGTAGCTACATCCAGTCCTCAGTCAAACCACTGAGTATTCCACTATGTAATCAATCACAGATTACAATAACACACACCACAAAGAGGTGACTTTGAATCCCACAAAGCCTACTCACTCTCTTTGAACCAGCACACACCTCAAGCCAGAATCACACTAACTTTACAGGATTTTACAATAACATTTACAAAATGTAATTTGAACAATTACAAGAAACTAAGAAAGGGTAGAAAACACCTAGATTACAAAAGACCAGAAACCCTATGATCAGTTCTTGAATCACAGCAAAGCTCAAAAGCAATCTTGCTAGACTTGAAAACTTCTTTTCACAAACAGATTGTAATATCTCTTTTTAATCTCAAATCTGAGTGTTAAAACTTGTATGTTTCTCTATTCATTTGTATGTTACACATTTGAAAGAAGACTATATTTATATCCTTTGAAAAGCTACCGTTAAAGGCAGATTTGAACAACTGAGTCAGTTAAAACAGGTTTTCAAAATACTATTATGTAAACTCACTTTTAATCGGTTGAAACCACAATTTAACCGATTGAATGGTTTCAGCAGTTACACAACTGATTCAAAAAACAGTTTTAAAACTCATTTTCCAGATAAGTGACAAACAACCGATTGTCTCGAAACTTTAATCGGTTGTTTTTCCCTTTGCATGGAAAAACACTTAGTTCTTTAAAACAGATTAAAACAAGCTTTGTGTAGGAATCAAGACTGATCTTACATAAATTCTAAACACTCTAAACTATACCCAAACCAAAACAGCAAGGCTTCAAGTTTCATCTTGGATTTGAAACATAAAAGCTCCTATCTTCAACAATCTCCCCCTATTTGATGGAGACAAATCCTTGGTTGCTTTGAGGAGTTGTGTTTAGAATTTAATCATCACCTCCAGTCATAGATAGAAGCAAAAAAACACAGAATATTCTTTTCCCGAGGTTAGAGCACCATAAAATAGTTTTCACAGCCAAACTAGAGTGAAAAACAAACCATAGGTGCAACAGCAGAAGAACAACCGATTAAAACGCAGGATTAACCGGTTAAATTTATCAGAGCAACAAAATAGCTTCTATCTAATGTAGTGAATAAAAGCAAATAAAGGTGCAGATTGTAAATGATTACATCCCAAAGCACCAACTAATTCTCCCCCTATTTGTCTTATCAAATAGACAAAAGGAAGGATTAAACAACAACACATAAGAAACAAAGATAAAGCATTCATGAAAGAAAGCTAGTACACTTTAAAAAGAAGGACTATGGTCCCTGCCAAACTGCAGATCTGAAATCTGGTTTTGTATGACCTCAATCTATTCATCCAGATTTTCAAAACGTACATCTAGACCCTGGAAGTTCTGATCGAATTGCTGAAATCGGTTTTGGCACATCTCATAGAGATTGTTTTGTTGTTCAGCAAAGCTATCCATCCGGTTGAGCATAAGTCTTTCAAAGGATGTCATTGAGGTGATTCTTTGTCCCCCAACATCAGTGCTAGGTCCACCATAATCAGTAGCAGCAGGTTCAGCAACTTCATCTTCATCATTGATTCAACTTGGGCCAGCTTGATCACCATCCTTGCTCACCCATCTCCCACCAATTTTGGTAAATCCCATTTTGCATAGGGATCCATTGTTGATCTCACTTGAGGGCTTGATGGTTTCAGCTAGTTCTCCCTTAACATCTATACCAAATCTGGATATATGTTTCCAGTAAGCTCAAGGAATCTCTTCAATCTTTGCTCCTTGAGGAGACTTCGCACAGTGAACAAATTATGTTGCTTCATCCATATGAAGGAGACAAGCTTGGGTGTGTTGATAGTTTTCCTACTTGTTTCAAGTAGAAATTTGTTGATTTGTTCTGATTCTCCTGAGAACCACCCTTCAATCTTCCCACCACTCCTAACAGCCCTGGTTTTCATCCTTTTTGCCGATCGAGGAGTTCCAACCATTGCTCAAATCAGTGAGGGACTTTGGCACACTGCAGAGAAAACTTATACCAGAGAAAAAGAAGAACAATAGGTTGTTTGTGAAAAACAGCAGGTTAAAATCTTTATTAATATGGCCAGAACCCTTGGTCAAAGATGACATAACGTTGGTTGTTTTCAATACTGAAAAACAAATCAAATCAGAGCCATAAAGTTGTTTGTGTCAGTCAAAACAGAAAGTGCAGAAAATCACATGTTGATTTGACCAAGCTTTAAAAGTAGTTATGATTTCCAAGATTTGAAGGAATCTAAATTGTAAAGAGCAGATACAACAGATGTAAATTGTATTCAAACAAGCAATCAATGCAATATTGACCTCATATATCAATGGGTTTGAATAGAAACACAAATCAGATCTCAGAGATTAAATGCAGATTTTCCCAGTGCTAACAGAGAGCAAATAGTCGGTTGTTTCGAGGAAATAACCGGTTAAAATTTTGGGACAGCAAGGAACAACCAAACATCTTTCAAAATGATAAGAAGTGCTAAAGACATTCATACCTTTGCCTTACCTCAACATTTCTATAAGCTCATGAGGCCAAACGAAGCCAAAACATAGAATGATCATGTACTACTTACTTTCCATAGGACATGAGCTTGAGTAAGTTGGATGTTTTTGAACCATAGACATTGCTTTGATCAATTTTCAACATAGCCTCTGTTATTTTGAAAAGTTCTTGCAAAACAGTATTTATGCATGTACAAGACAGGTATAGCAGCAGGATAACAAGTTACACATAAATCAGTGAAATCAATGTTGTAAACCAATGCAGAGTTATTACAAATCAGTGTGTGCACAGATTATGAGAGCGGCAGATTTAATCAGAGAGGAGCATCATTTTTTAAAGCTATTAAGATAATCAAAACACATATAAACTTCTTTCTCATGACCAACAACGTGATTTAAAGGCAAATAGGTTTAACCATGCATAAGCAAACTTGACAACATTATACAAAGATGTCAGAGGAAAAACAATTGGTTGTTTCGAAGAAACAATCGGTTGAAATTCTGTAATAGCAAACAGAACATAGAAAACCCAAATCCTTCACCAGAATCTGAGAAACACATATACATGTTAAGGAACACATCATTTGAATAATAATAGAGCATATATTAAAAACTTTATGGACACACCAAATTGAACTCAAGAAATATTGTCCAAGCAAAGAAGAAAGATAAGAACATATCTTGTTAAGAACATAGTGCACATTTGATAAACAATTCTACAATCCATAACATCAGTTCTAACACAAGAACCTGCATCCATGAAAGCCAGTTTCAACATATTCTTCATTATGAAAACAAAGTCTCTTGTTGTTTTTCCTTTTAGTAGTCATTCTTCAAGCACACAAGTAATTCTTGGCTGCCAAGGAACCCTAAAAGAAAATATTAAGAAGCAAGATTTGGTCCCCTTATGAATTTGGGTCCATGAGTGTTAGTAGCAACCTTAGGAACCTTCAAAATCTTAGGCACCCATTTTAAAATACCTTTGGAAATAAAAACTTTTCTTATTTTACAAAATCTAACAGAGTGACCCTTTTTCATGCAGTAGAAACAACAAACAACTGGTTGTTTCGTACTTTTAACCAATTGATTTTTAGTAAGGTTTTGCTTGAAGGTTGTTTTTGTACTTTTAAAAAGATTCTGAAAAGCTAAAGTTTTTGCTTTGTGGGTTAAAACCCAAACTTGATTTCCCAAAAACACATTGTTGAGAAGCTAAAACATTCTCAAAATTTGATTTCCCTTTAGAAACAATATCAATAGTTTTCACAAGGTATAAAACTTTTTCTTGAAGGGTTTTACAATTTTTACAGCAACTTGAATCACAATTGCAAGAAGAGTTTTGATACTTGAATCACAATTGCAAGAAGAGTTTTGATAAATCAGTTCAAGATTTTCGAAATCAACATTTGTATTACTCAAATCATTTTCCAAAACTGAGATTTTCATTTTCAACTTGTTGTTTTCACATTTCAATCGGTTATTTGAAAAATTTAATCTCTTAGCTTCTTCATGAATTTCTCGGAAAGCATCAAGCAATTGAAAATAACTTTCAAACTTATTAGAGGAGGTTGAACTTACTTGACTCGATTTTGATTCTCCCTTGGTCATTAGGCATACTTCTAACTTGTTTTTAGAAGAGATTGAATCAGCAAATGACTCTTCTTTATCCATCAAGTCACTCATTGGATTCTTGTGCCATTCTTCAAGGGTATTCCACATTTCCTTGGCAGAACTGTATTTTGAAACCTTGAGCAATTCATTAGAGTCAAGTGCAGATACAATGATGTTCATAGCTACACAATCAAGATGTTCTCTTTCAAAAGAAACAGTTTTAGATATAGGCATGAGATAGTTATTTGTAATCATATTCCAGATTTTCTTATTTATAGATTCAACAAAGAATTTCATTCTTATGCACCACAAATCATAATTCATACCACATAACAAAAGTGGTTTGTTTAAACAAGCACCTTCCCTAAACGAAAACTTTTCAGCCATTAAAAAAGATTTAGGATCAAAACTTGAATAACTTTCAAGAACCTTGCTCTAATACCAATTGATAGGATAGATGGCTAAAACAAGAGGGGGGTGAATTGTTTCTAAAACCTTTTCGCAAATATATGTTTAAGAATGAAACTTTACCAATCAATACAGATAAGCAATTCAGAAAGAAAATTCAGCAAAGATTCAAAAAATAGTTTTAGTATTTTAATCGGTTAAAAACACGATATAACCAGTTGTTTATGTTACAGATACAAAAGAAGTTTGTAAGGTAGGAATATCAATCGGTTGAAAATATGAAATAACATGTTGTTTATGACAGCATATCAAACAGTTATAAAGAGAAGAGATAGAGAGATTTACACACAAGTTTTATACTGGTTCACTCAATCCCAGAGCTACATCCAGTCCTCAGTCAAACCACTGAGTATTCCATTATGTAATCAATCACAGATTACAACAACACACACAGAATCCCACAAAGCCTACTCACCCTCTTTGCACTAGCACACACCTCAAGCCAGAATCACACTAACTTTACAGGATTTTACAATAACGTTTACAAAATGTAATTTGAACAATTACAAGAAACTAAGAAAGGGTAGAAAACACCTAGATTACAAAAGACCAGAAACCATATGATCAGTTCTTGAATCACAGCAAAGCTCAAAAGCAATCTTGCTAAACTTGGAAAACTTCTTTTCACAAACAGATTGTAATATCTCTTTTTAATCTCAAATCTGAGTGTTAAAACTTGTATGTTTCTCTACCCATCTGTATGTTACACATTTGAAAGAAGACTATATTTATATCCTTTAAAAAGCTACCGTTAAAGGCATATTTGAACAACTAAATCAATTAAAACAGGTTTTCAAAATACTATTATGTAAACTCACTTTTAATCGGTTGAAACCACAATTTAACCGGTTGAATGGTTTCAGCAGTTACACAACTGATTCAAAAAACAGTTTCAAAACTCCTTTGCCAGCTAAGTGACAAACAACCGATTGTCTCGAAACTTTAATCTGTTGAAAAACATTTAGTTCTTTAAAACAAATTAAAACAAGCTTTGTGTAGGAATCAAGACTGATCTTACATAAATTCTAAACATTCTAAACTATACCCAAACCAAAAACAGCAAGGCTTTAAGCCTCATCTTGGATTTAAAACATCAAAGCTCTTATCTTCAACACTATCAACCAAGGAGTCTATGCTTGGCAGAGGGTAGGGATCCTTGAGGCAGGCTTTATTCAAATCAATGAATTCGACGCACATCCTCCACTTTTCACTTGTCTTTTTTACCATGACAACATTCACTAACCACTTAGGATATTGAATTTCCTTTATGTGGCCAGCTGCGAGGAGTTCTTGAGTTTCCTCCTACATGGCGAGGCGTTTCTCTTCATTGAACTTCCTTCGCTTCTAAAGTATGGGTTCAAACTTCTCGTCCATGATGAGTCGATGGCACAGAAAGTCTAGTCAATCCCAGGCATGTCGGGGGATGACTATGCAAAAGCATTCATATTCTTTGAAATGAATTCAACAACTTTATCCTCCAGCTTGAAAAGCATTCATAGGTGGTGATTGTGTAGGTCCCCCTATGGTTTTTCAGACTGCTCTCGTAACATTTTCGTGCCTTCTTTTGTTCTACCCTCATCATGATTACTTTTCCTTCAGGTGAAGGTAGCTTCATCTTCATGTGGGTGGTAGAGGTCACCGTGCCCAACCTGTTTAAGAAGGGTCGCCCCAAAAGCAGGTTATACACATAAGGGGTATTAAGAACAATGTATTTTACCGTTATCCTCCTTGCTACGTTTTCATCAGAGAAAGTTTTCCTTAACTCGACATACCCTCACACTTCCAATTGGTCTCCTACAAAACCGACAAGGCAATTGTAGAAAGGCCTCAGTTAATCAGGGGAGATTAGTAAATTTATGAATGTTCCCCAAAACATTATGTCATCCGAGCTTCCTTAGTCGATGAGGACCCTGTGTACATTTCGTCCTATCGTGATGACTGATATCACCACAGGATCATCTTCGTGGGGGAACACGTCCTCCGAGTCGAGCGATGTGAAACAAAGAGAGGGCTCGGGGACTTCTTTATGTCTAGGGGCATCACAGCTCGGGCATAGCATTTGCGGTTAGACGTCGAGCTTCCTCTCTAGAGAACCCTCCCATGGTATTCAGATCACCAAGGATCGGAGTTTCATGGTTTAACTTTTGGGGTGTGGCTTCCCCCTCTGGTTCCTCTTGGCCGTCTTCGACGTACCTTGTCAAGAACCCCTCTTTGAATAGTTTTGAGAGTTGATAAGCTAGGGTGAGGCATTGTTCGACATTGTGACCCCATGCTCTGTGAAATTCACACTAATCCTCCTTTCGTGATCCCAAAGACCGATTTGTCTTCCTTGGAAAGTTTAGCTTATCTACCACGTCGGCTTTGCCCATGAGCACCCTATAGGATACTGAGAACTTTGGTATGATTATCTTTTCTTTGCTAGCCTGATTCTTTGGCTCATCTTTCTTTGCAATGTAAGGGACGTACCTCTGGTCGAATCGCTTACCTATGGACACATTGTCGCTCCTCGAGGAGTGATCATGCCCATTCTCCTTATACCTTTGTTGTTTTGACCACGAATTGCCTTTTTCCTGAGTATGGCTTCTTCTGCCTCAATATGAGCTGCAACTTGGTCCCCTACTTCGGATAACGACTCCGCCCTGTTTCAGATTAACGAGTCGCTGAAGGGGCTCGTTACCATCCCTTTAACGAAAGCAGTGACCACCATCTCCTTGTTTAGAGTCTAAAGCCCTACCGAGACTTCGCATAAACGATTTAGGTATTCTTTGAGAAACTTTCCTTCCCTTTGCTTGATGTCAAAAAGGTCAGGCAATCACAGGGGGTCAACCTTATTGCCTGAGAACTGCTCCTTAAACATTCTAGAGAATTATGGGAAAGAGGTGATATGGCCGTTTGGGATCCCGCTGAACCATTGCAGAGTAGTTCCTATGAACGTGCCCATGAGCTTCTTGCACTGGATGGCGTCTGACCCACCCGAGATGATCATCTGAGCCCTAAATGCTTTTAAGTGGCTCTCAGGATCTTCCACGCCACAAAAAGAGGTGATCATATGCGTGATATAGTGAGGCGGTATAGGTTCTTCCATGATTTGATGCGAGAATGGTTTGGGGTCATCTCTCGAGGATATGTCCGAGGAACGTGCTCGGACATGGCGTCAGCCATGTCAATGCATGTTCCTCTGCAATTCCTCATTAGCTTTTCGCAACTCCTCATTAGCTTGTGCGTGTTCTTCCATGGTTCTTTGGGATGCCTCGATTTCCTCCATAAGACGTGCTTTATTAAGTCGTGTTTCCTCCCAAAGGCAATCTTGATCAGCTCGGGCTTCTACTCGCAGTCGTTCCTGCTCGGCTCGAGCTTCCTCCCGAATTCGTTCTTGCTCTTGTTGATATTCTTCATTTGCCTACTGGAGAGCTCTCATGGTCTCCATGATTTGTTGCAAAGCTGGGACCTCGTCCCCTTCAAGCACTTGCACCCCTTGCCTAGTGTTTCCTCATTGTGTCGGGTTACTCGATGCTTCGCGTCTCAACTGTAGAGCGTTAGTGGGATCAGTTTTTACCTGGCCCCATGGTGGGCACCAAATGTTCTCTCCAACTGACTTGGGTTGGATTTTGGTGGTGGAATCTGGGTTGAACTTTCTTTTTCGTTGCTACTGCTTTGAGATGCTAATAATTCACAGTGAGGGGAGCTCCACCTATTGATGAGACTCCAACGATCAAGTCAGTAAGAGCATATAAATATGAATATGGTGTATGAGAGTGGGTGTAGTATCTCAAAATTGCACTTACCGTTGTTTAGGTCTTGTGGCCCTTTTTATAGCATTCATATATTCTGTCATTATATCTCCTTTATTTTAAGAGTACATGTAGAACATTATCTCTAACTGATTATATTGTCTATATTTTGTCATGGTTTTTTTTAATAGCTGATTCAATTATTCATTCAATTGTTTTTATTTTAGTTGCCTTTTTAATATGTTTTGCCAGTTGCTTGAGTCGACTACTTGATGCGTCATTGAGTGTATTATTGTTTTGGGCCGAGTTAAGTATTTTGCCTTTATATACTAGGCGGGTCAAGATAATGCGCTTAAGTGTTCGGGTAGGATCTTGAGCACGTCTGACCAGTACAATTATTAAAAATGTTATAAAGTATAATTCGTAGTAAAAATATTTTTTTAATTATTTTTACATTTTGATTCCATTATTAATAAGAAAGAATTAGTGCTTTTTATATTAATTATTAAAAATTTCTATTTTAAAAATTTATATAGTTATTAATAAAATAAATTTTCATTTATTTTATTTATATTTATATTTACTTATTTTTAAATTACTAAAATTAATTTAAATTAGTAGTAATTTAAATGGATTTTTTAAAAATAAAAATAAAATAAAAAACTCAAATAGCTCTGCCTTCGATTATCAATTTATTTTCAAAAATAATATACTTCATTTTTCAATTCACTTAGTGTACCAACAAAAAAATGTTTTTTTAAAACCAATTTCATTACATTGATGACAAAATATATGTTTGTACCACCGGGTGACCGAGAAGCCGACTAGACGACAAGAGGAACAGCTAAACACGTCATTAGACATAAATAAACGAATTTAGGTGATAAACACGGTTAAGGCACAATTGGGCCTTTACTTGGACCCTAAAGCAGGCTCATAACAGTCAGAGCCCATCTAAAGTAGTATAAATAGCAGAGGGGGCACAACATCCAAGGTAACTAACTATTCACTCCCTACTCCTCGGTACCTAACTCTCGAACTGACTTGATCGTCAGAGTGTCTTCGCAGGCACCCCCCCCCCCATCGTGTTCAGATCAAGGGAGATCTAGCCGAGAGAAGCCCTATTGAGAGACCAGAAAGACGAGAAGATTGCAACAAGAAGAAGTGTTCTGCATGGTTCTAGCTTTGTAGGAACAATGTTTAAATTTATCAGCACAAGTACATAAACATAAACAACCTTCAACGAGTAACTTAATTATCCTAATTTGCTCAATTATCATCCTTGTCACTTACTATACACTTGACATCATACACAATGGCACCCTGACTTAGATTGAGGGTACAATACAACTTGTTTAGTTCTATATCATTAAGAAATCTATATCTTTTGATTCAAAGTTAATAGCGAGCAATTATAAAGGATTATGAAAACTTTAGGAGAAGCAGCATCAAAGTAGGCACCTTCCACATATTATTATGTTATTGTTCTTCGTATGCACAACTACTACAATCCAGGTATCAAAATTCAATGTATATTTAAATGCCTATTTCATCAATAATGATACTAATCAATCCTATTACATTTTGTATTTTTTTTTGTTGAAAAGTAGAATTTAATTCCATTGTGTTATAATTTATACATGTACAACTCACACTAGAAGCAACGATGAAGATTATATTTGTCATGATCTACACATAAGATTCATCTCACACTGAATGAAATAGTGTTCATCATCAGATTTTGTTGAACATTGTCACAAATCATTGATCAGAGTATATCACCCTAAAAACAATGATCAAGATTAAATTTTTCCTCATCAATGCACAAGATTCATCCAACATTGAATAAGACATTTTAACTATCAAATTTGCTAAACATTGAGACAAACCATTGATTAGAGTGTCATCGTAAAGAATATATATTTTTATTATTGACACACAAGATTTATCCCACATTGAATGAGATACTATTAACTATTAGATTTTCGTAAACACTAACACAAAACATGGATCAAAGTGTCACACTAAAAGCAATTGTCAAGATTATATTTGTCCTCACTAACACACAAGATTTATCCCACACTAAACAAGGCACAATTAACTGTTAGATTCTACTAAGCATTGACACAGACCATTGATCATATTTCTAACCTAAAAGCAACAACTTTTTCCTCATAAACGCACAAGATCCACCTTGCACTAAATGAGAATTTTTTTAGTTAGATTTTGATGAACACAAACCATTGATCATAATGTAACCCTAAACTCAATAGCCAATATTGCATTCATCCTCATCAATGCACAAGATTCACCCTGCACTGAAGAGACAATGTTCACTATTAGATTTTGTTGAACATTGACATAGACATTTGATTAGAGTGTCACTCTAAAAGCAATGAGTAAAATTAGATCTAGCTTTATCATTAGTGTATCACCCAAAAACAAAAATTTGAACTAGATCTTACCTTACCTACATACCAAATCAGACTGCATTGAAGGAAACACTCGCGCTATTGTTCAATATATCCATTTTATATAGACACATTTGTTGGATTTTATCAAATTTCTCACTCCATATTTGATATTCAATTACTACTCCGATATTATTATACTCTTACTAACTTGAGCGTGGAAGAGCCTTTTACAGGTGAACTTCCACTCAGATTTATCAATAAAGTTCGACAATCCTTAAAGACGGAGATCAATCATCACTAACAACTCAGATTCACCACCTCGGACGACTCAACACCAAGAATATGAAGGTTTAATTATATATTTAGTCATAAATTATACAAATTTAACATTATATTTTAAAACTTTCAATTTAGTTTCTATATATTTTATTTAATATTTTTTTATAGTACTTGTTCATATTATTCTTAACCTTTTCAGCTTTATCATTTAAATTTATAAGATTAAAATAAATTAAAAGAATGTATAGTGATTAAAATAGTCTTTAGCAAAAATTTCTGTATTCGATTTTCAGTGTGTATGAAAATCTATTAAGTTAGTGATATTCAAATTAATATGAATAAAATTAGTTTTTTGTGAAATAGGGTAAGATACTTGCAAGCAGAAGAAAGAAAAACTAAATAAATAATTTTAAGTATATCAAGTAAAAGTATTTTTTCTCAATCATGAGAGAGTAATTAACTGCATCTAAATGTGATAAGTTTTCATTGAATGAAATATTTACCACTTTTTAAGAGTTGTTAATGCGATTAAATGTATAAGTTTTAATCAAAGAAGTATTTATTACAATTTTTATTATTTGATGTAATAAAACTTTTAATAAAAGGTATTACTACTATATGCTTACAGCCAATCCTAAAGTTTGATGTTAATATTTTCTTTTTAACTATTTAAAAATACATATATTAAATATTTTATAATAAATGGAAAACACGTTCTACTTTTTGTTTTAAAAACGAACCATTTTCCCACATAACGTGCATCAAAGACATGTTTGTTTTTTCTCCCAGAAGATAAACATGTCAACACGACACGAAAAGCAACTTGAGTTTATACATTTTTTAAGAAGTTAATTTAAAAAACTAAAAAATGTAAAAAAAACAGGTTTATAAGGAAAACTCAAATCATGCATTTTTTATTAAATGGTTACGTGTTGACACAAGCACGTATATATAACGTAGTAAAAGAAGAGCAAAGAGTATGGGTGAACTCAAAATGTATAATATTTACTTTTAAATTCATTTTTTATCTCGTATTTTATTTAATTGGTAACTTTGATTTCTTTATTTAAAATTTAGTTATCTTTTCTCTGTTTTTGAAAATTTATAATTTTAGTAAATTTTCAATTTAACATATGTTTTATTTGGATTAGATTTAACTGATAGCCTAACAAAATCATTTAAAATATTAAAAAGTGAATTTTAAGTCTAACTCAACCTTATAAAACCAATTTAGAAGACGAGGTTTGTCAACTCATATCTGAGATCATATATTATGAATGATCTAATAACAATCGAGTAGCGGTTGACCTGAGATCAACAAACTCTAGCTATGATAGTTTTTAGATGACTTTGATACCATATTAATAAGTAGACTTTAAGTTTAATTCAACTGTGTAAAATTTGGTTTAAAATGAGATGTATGTATCTGTCCAGATGGGTTTCCAAAAGTAATTTAATTAATTAAAATATATAAAAAATTGATGAAAGGTATATATTTTCTAAAATAAAATACTAAATATGTTTATTTTAAAATGAAAAATCAAACTTATATAGTTTGTACAAAATAGAAGAACTAAAATAGTATTAGTAGTAGGATCTTTACATTAACATCAACTTCAAACTATTACACATTATAAATTTGTTCATTTTTACAATAATTATTTAAAAAGAAATCACATAACCAATAATATATTTTTATTAATTAACCATAAACTTAAAAAAGAAAAAGTAATTATATTGCTTGAATTGTAGTTGGCATCTTCTTTCTAGCGCTTTGGAGTAACAGAAATGCCTAAGCTCAGATAGAATTGCTTTCTCAGTTTCTTTTACAAATACATGTATAAATAATCATGAAACAGTCACAAACTAACGCCACCCTTACAACAAAAGAAACCCATCTTTCGTTCCAATAAATCATTAAATCTGTCTCTGAATTTAGAGTTTTCCCATGATTTCTTCTTCTGTTGTCCACCTACAGATACAGGTTCGTGTCTCAACTTTCCTTAGATTGTTGTTGTGTTAATTCATCAATGTTATATATGTGTATATATATATAGACATAGATAGATAGATAATGATTAATCCTATGATTTAAGCTTTGTTTCATGGATATTTGAGCTTAACATATTCAGCCTTGTGTTTATTACCATGAAGTTTCTGTTGTCCTATTTTTTGTTTTTCTGTTGTTTATATGTTTCAACGAAACATAAAAGTAAAACAAAAGTTGAATGTTTGATCCGGATGTTTTGTCCATGTTTCTGGTTTTTATTATCATTTTCTTTCTGAACGTTTTTGGGATGCATATGCATTGTTCTTTTCAAAAACCTTTCGAAAACTCAGTTAGGAATCAAATTTCTTTGGCACGCCTTGAGCTGAACTGGTCTTTGATTTTATCCCGCGACGATCTGTTCTAGATCATTATTTTTCTGTCAATTACGATGCAATACAATCACTATTTCCATTTGGACAGTTTCTCTACACATTTTTTTAAATACTTCATTGACAAGAACTTGTACATTAGTGTTTTGGTTTTGTGTAGTTTTTTATTCCTTTACAACTTTTCGATATCTTCTATCCTCCAGATTTGTCTTTTCTGTTAGGAAAAGATACTGACATCGAATCAGAACACATGCCTACACATGTTTTGAAAATTTTGGTAATTTAAAATGCCTTTTTTTTTATTTATTGGGGCTTAATATGTTTGATTTTGGAAACTACAATTCCTTTTTTATGAAAACAATGAATGGCAATATTCATTTATTGAATTGAATACATGGTTTTGATTCAACAGACACTGTTCAAAGGCAAAGTTTATGGAGAAGATATATTAAGAGACAGCAATATGGTTATATCAGTGGCTTCTAGGTGGTGAATTTTATGGAATGAGAGAATTGAATAAGAGCACATGATAAGTCTCAATGATGGGGTCCTTTCACGTGGAGAAGAAATGGCAATTTCCTCTCATTATGATCTCAGTTGTGTTCATATTCTTTCTAGCCACTTCCTTCAACATGGGGCTTGTCTCTACAATTCACAGCTTCAATTCAATATTATTCTTTCTCCCATCTCGCCTAGCCATAAACCAATCTGCTCCAGTTTTTGTGGAGACAAAGATTTCTTCTATAGCTCCAGCTCCTAGTGTGCTTGCAATTCCTCGCTTTGCTTATTTGATTTCTGGCTCAAAAACTGACTTGGATAAGCTTTGGAGAACTCTTCTAGCCCTTTACCATCCCCTGAACCATTATATTGTTCATTTGGACCTTGAGTCACCACTAGAGGTGAGGTTGGAGCTTGCTTCTAGAATTGAGAAACAGCCTATATTCTCTGAGGTTGGAAATGTTTTCATGATTCAGAAAGCTAATATGGTCACTTACAGAGGACCAACCATGATTGCTCACACTCTTCATGCTTGTGCCATTCTGCTCAAGAGAACTAAAGACTGGGATTGGTTTATTAACCTTAGTGCTTCAGATTACCCTCTTGTGACTCAGGATGGTTAGTGTCTCATCTATATAACTGTTTCAATTTTCTGTTTTCCTCATGTCCAAAATATGCCTACATATCTGCTGTCTAAAACTGAATAGTTTCATCAATTTTTGTTATGTTTCAAAGTTTTAGGATGTTAAGATAATGATACCAGTTTTATTCTTATGATTAAGAATTAAGAATGCTATCTGTTTGATTTTATCATTAAGATGTTGTTAGTATTTGAATTTTGTCTTACACTTTAGTTCTACATACAGAGTCCCAGATAAAAATTTAATAAGCTTCAGTACATAACACCACTCTTTTAAAACATATATTTTTCTGATTCACAGTATATGTGGTTGCAAATGTTTATGCTCCTGATTCTTAGATACTTGGACTTATTTGGCTATGTTTGTTCAGATCTTCTACATACTTTTTCTGATTTAGACAGAAGCCTTAACTTCATTGATCACACAAGTCGTTTGGGATGGAAGCAGTGAGTTTCTTTTTCTTCCCTTCTGCATCTCATAATCAATTCTGACATGTAGTTATGCACATAGTGATGAATTCTCATATTCCCCTGACATGCACTTAATGAATTTACCCAAACTGTGCAGGGAAAAACGAGCAATGCCTTTAATTATCGATCCAGGACTTTACAGGACAAACAAGTCTGATGTTTTTTGGGTTGGTCCTAAGAGAACTTTGCCAACAGCATTTAAATTATTTACTGGTTAGTTTGTCCCTTTTTCGTTTTCATTTATTCATCCTTAATAATTTATTTCTTGATCACTATTCAAATGGTCCACTTATGTTTATTTGGATTATTGTCTAAAATTTTGCTGTTTAATCTGACTTGTTACTGAAATAACAAGTTTTAGACAAGCCTTCAAGGTCAGTTGTGACCGAGTAGCTTTCATATTTTTTAGGGTTAATACACTGTAACAATAGGATTATCTTTTTTCATTCTTAAATGCATCGGGAACTCTAGTTTTTCATGCTTAAAATATGATGTCATATAGCCATTTTTAATAAGAGTTATGGTGTGTTTGATTTCCATTTTCAAAATGTGGAATTGAGGCAGTGGTTTAACAAGATGTACACAATTGTGTAGGTTAATTATCAAAATAGATAAAAAATTATTGAAATGATAAATCGTGCCACTTCAATACAAATACACTTTGACACGTATTTATAATTAAGTTGTAACAATTTGATACGACTTATTTATTTTGATAATTTTTCAAAATTTTAGTCATTTTGGTAATTAACCTACAAAATTATCCTACTTTCGTAAAAAATAAATCTACACAAAAGATGTGAAAACATCTCTTAGTTCTTTTTTTATTTTGATTTTGACTACACTTGTTTTGTAAGTAATTCTAAAATTTTAAAAGATTTTGAATGAGAAATTGATTGCTCAGAAGTATGAAGTTATGTGAAGAGAAGAGTTTTTAAACATAAAGTAAGAGAATGAATATGCCTTTTTTATATTTGTCCTATGTTTTTCCTTTTGTTAAATAATGGTGGATATCAACATTGCAGGTTCAGCATGGATGATTTTATCACGATCATTTGTAGAATATGTTGTATGGGGTTGGGATAATCTTCCAAGGACCCTTCTTATGTACTACACTAATTTCGTCTCCTCCCCTGAGGGCTACTTTCAGACTGTGGTGTGCAATGAGCCAGAACTAGCCAAAACTGTTGTGAACAGTGACTTGCATTATATTTCATGGGACAATCCCCCCAAACAACACCCTCATGTCCTTACCATCAATGACACAAACAAGATTATTGCAAGCAAAGCTGCTTTTGCAAGGAAATTTAAGCACAATGATCCAGTCCTGGATGTGATTGATAAACAATTACTAAACAGAGAAAAGGATCAACTATTCACCCCAGGTGGTTGGTGTTCTGGAAATCCCACATGTTCAAAGGTTGGGAACATTTACAAGATTACACCTGGTCCTGGATCTCGAAGACTAAGGTTCCTTGTAACTAGGTTAACTTGGATGGCTAAATTTGGACAAAAACAGTGTAAATAGAGATGTTATTGAAAACTTTTTATGGCTAATAGTTAGAGGAGTGAAACAAATTAAGGTCACTTTAATGGCCACATATTTCACTCCAACATCCACCTCCATACTCTTAACTTGCAGGGTGTACAACAGTCGTAGATATGAACATAGTCAAAGTTCACACTTGACACCACCATATTCAGTATCAAAGATGCAAAGAGGGTCATACCTTTATCGGGCTTAAAGGCATTTTGTCTTTGAAAAATGTTAGATTGAGAATTTTCACAATTAGTTAAAAAAATATAATTAATTTCAAATTCAAGTAGTTCAAAGAAAAGTCTGGTAATTAGTTCCAAATTTACAAATAGTTTCAAACATAACTAGTTGAAATAGAATTTTATCCATAAATAAATTTTTTAAAATCTAAAACCACACTAAATCAAGTTCTTTTAAGGATTGTTTTATTTAAAGGTTACTACTTTTATAGGATTTTTTAAATGAAGACTATAATAATGATATCAAGTTTAGTAATTCAAACAACATATTTTAAAATATAATATCATATTACAAGTGTGAAAACAGGTAGAATTCTTAGAATTCAAGAAGAGAAAGTTTAATTGTGTTTGAAAAACTTTTTGTAGTTTATGTAAATATTGTCTAAATACACAGTCATATGATAGTTTTATGTTTGACAAACGGTCTATCAAAAGTCTTTTCAAAAACTAAGTTTGAAAGTTTCTCCTTCTTAGGTTATGCAAATATTTTAACATGCAATGTAATAGGATAAGGTAAGAAAAATTACTCAAAATATTTTTATATTGGTTTGTCTGATAGCTTAGACTATATGTTCTAGTTTACTACAATTAACTTCGTTCGTATTTTGAACTGAAATTTTGTAATGATATCTCTTAATGTGTTAGAGGATTGTGGTTAAAATTGGAGCACGGAATTATAACAATTTGCATAATTCGTGGACGCACAACTGCAAATTTGTTCCAGTACTGTTTTGTTTTGTAATCAAGTCTAGTGTCTTTGATATGTTCATTTTGAGTGCTACCTATTATTATTGAACTTTAATTGTTGCTTGTCATTTTATTGAACTTTATTTCAGTCTTGTCTAGTGAATAATCTAAATTAGCCTTTTCCAAATTAGCTTTTGTTGATTTTTCTTTCTTGGAACTCCTAAGTGAGCAAGGTGCATTAACGTTGAAAGATTTAGAGCCAACTTTTCAGCTGATTTTCTTTAGGCTTATTTAGAATTATTCAGTGTTATCAAGAGACAAAGAGAATCCAAGAAGTTGAACCGATTGGAGAGCAAACACACCAATCTTTCACCCAAAAGTTTGAAGAATTGAATCACAACTTGTATTGGCTTACATGCACAAAACAATTGAGTTTTTATCTTACTTTGCATTTTTTTTTAAGTCTTATAAGTGTTTGAAAAAATGTCTCTAAGGAAATTCCATTGAACATTGTAATAGCAAGTTGTTTTAGACTACAAGTGTGTCAATTGACTCCAAGTGTTAATTGCACTTCTACTTAGAACTATCTAGTTTACTTTTCATTGGCATTTACTTTTTTTTTTACTCTTTTATTTGTTTCATTTCTTTAATTGTTATTGATTTATAAGTCTTAGTGGTATTATGAGAGTCTGATTAATAAATACTAGATCTTCCTTTGATCTATTAGTTTTCAATTTGCATTACACACAAACACTAGTAAGTCTTAAAATTTGTTTTGAAAATTATTTGAGAGAACATTTGTAAGGACTATCTAGGGTAAACTATGGCTAAGAAAGACTTTGTAATTAAGCAATCCTAGTGACTCACCTCTCTTTCCTGAGAGTGAACTTTGGAGACAATCTTACATTTGAACATTTGATTAATTTCTACCAAAATGAAAAAAATTGTGAAAACTTTATAAAAATGTTCAATGAGTAATTATTCTGATCATTCCTCAAGTATGCATGGCAGTACTAGAGATTATAGACAAAAATATTTTTGTAGATATGAGGTAAAAATATTTATAGAAAATATGGATAAACAAAGATAAAATATAGATAAACAAAGAGAAAATATGGATAAAAAAATTTGTGACTTGAAGGATATGTTTTCTCATATCATGAGAAATCAAGAAAAACCTAGGAGCAAACATGGAGAAAGATCAAATCGAAAAAAGTAAACATCATATAGACCCTCATTCTAAAAGAGAAGAAGGAGTGTGTAGTAATCTTTGTTATAATAATTTCTATCAACTACCTTTTAAACAACATCACAAGCCTAGAAGTTTCCCTTATTCTACAAAGCCTAAAGTAGACCTCCCTTCTTTTAATGGAATTAAAAATGTTGAGACATATTTAGAATGGAAGACAATGGTTCATTAAATTTTTTAATACCACCAAGTAGATTAATATAGAAAAATATTCATGGCTACATAAAGTTTTCAAGATTATGCCTTGTCTTGATGGAAATAAAGGCAATATGATGTTTCAATTGGGAGAAAATTAAAAATAATAAATTGGCATGAATTGAAGACATGTATAAGAAGAAAAATTGTTTCGCCTTCATATGAGAAAAAAAAATTAGAGAAGAAATGAAAGAGCTTGTAAAAATAGGAAGAAAAATTATAGATGAACAAAAAGAATATGTTAGAAGAGAAAAATAATTTAGAGAAAAACTATAAGCTCTTAGTAGAGAAAGAGAAGAAAAAGAAAATATAGTGAGATAAGAAAAGGAGAAATAAAGAATAGAAATAGATAAGAAAGAAAAAATAAATATTAGATTGTTGTGGTAATGATTTCTGCAAAATTGCACTGCATCCAGTTGCTAATTCTACTATATCTTCTTATGAAAACTTTCTCTTTTTGTTTAGAACTTCTTTCATGAATTTTGCATAAACTAGCATTTTCTCTAAGGCTTCCACAAATGGAATATTGATCTACAATCTTTTTATAATATCCATAAATCTCAGGAACTGCCTCTCATTGTCCTTTTTTTGAAGTAACCTTGGAATATGGAAGATTTTGGTAGAATGGGACTTTATTCTCCGCAATTCCATTTTTCTTTTCATTTTCTCCACTCTTTCTTTTTTTCCTTTTCCTAATCCTATTTTTTTTCCTTTTCTTTTTTCTTTTTCATTTTTAACATTTACTTCATTATCTTTAACATCCTTCTCTTCAATTCTTGTATTTTTTTCAATGTCTCTTCCAATCACTTTGTCACTTGTGGTAATTGATTTACAATTTTCCTTATTGTGGACTTCTGCTTCAGTAAGAAGTTTATCATGTTCTTGTTTGGACAAGTGTTGGAACACCTGACTCATCTATGTCTACAAATTCTTAATTGAAGTTTCGGGTTCCTTTGCTTTGGAAACCTGCATAAATTTTTCCAACGTATCATCTAACTTTGATGTTTTTTCATTGAATAAAGGATAGTATTGTTGTTTTTGTTAGTAAGGTCGTTGTTTATTGGATGGACCATTGACTTGTCTCCACCCAAAGTCTTGGTTTTGAATTTTGTTCTGAGCTAGGTGGGCATTAATTGTGTTAAGTTCTAACACTCCTTTCTTTTGAGTAGCGTGTGTCTGTCATGTTTAACTTTATAATCTCTTGAAGCCAAAGCATCAATGATTTTGATTGCTTGCTCTACATTTATTGCCATCATAGTTCCTCTAGTTGTTGTATTTGTGATCAATTTAGTGTCAGACCTTAGACCATTGTAGAATACACTTAGTTAGGTTATGTCTTCAAATCCATGATTTGGACATCTTGTGAGAAACATATTGAAGTGCTCTCATGATTCATATAAGGGTTCATCTGGTCCTTGCCTAAATGTAGAAATATCATATTTATCTTTTATGAAGCGAGGGAGTGAGAAAAACCTTAGTAGTTTTTCTTCAGCTTCATTCCAACTGTTCAAGTTGTGGTTGGAGTAAGATTTCAGCCAATTTGTTTCCTTTCCAGCTAGTGATAACAGGATTAGATGTAGGTAGAATGATTCCATATCCCTCTCTTCAAATCCCATGGAACCAACTAATTCATAAAAAGTGGATATATGAGTGAAGGGGTCCTGATGATCCATTCTTGTGAATTGATGACTACTAATTAGGTTAAAAAATGTTTGCTTCATTTCTAAAGATTTGGTTGCAACTAGCATTGCTATGCTTGAAAAATATCTTGGTCCATGTTGCATAGCATAGTCTCCTAATGTTCTTTTGAGGATTTACAATTATTCCTCCTTCATTGTGTCTATTCCCCATCTGATCAACCATGTGTTCATGTTGAGGTACTTGAGATTGTGACTTGGATGGGTTTGGATTTTGTCTTTCCTCCTGATCTCCTTGGTTTTGTTTGGGCCAATTTTTTTTTCTTAAGAGTTTCTCAATATACTTCTCAAAACGCAAGTCTTATGTGGAGGTTTTCTCTCTTGTTAGCATAAATATAAAAAAATCCTTAAAGAAAAGAAAAAATAAACTAAAACAAATTGAAACAGTTAGAAAAAATAAAAGGCGGTTAGACTATTCTATAGTTAAAAAATATATCTACAGTTAGAAAGTTAGTTATACACAAATATAACAATATGTACTTCTTCAAAATGAAATATATGACTACTAGTATACAAATTAGTCCCCATCAAGGCACCCAAAAGATGGTGGGATTATTTAAATCTATTCTCGTCAAGTGTATCAAGTCAACTGCAGTATAGTTGATAAGTTGGTGACTTTTCTCCATAAAGTAATAATCTGTCCCTAAGGACGGATATCGAATCCATAAGGAACAATTGAATAATCAAGTAAAAGATCCACTAAATATAAAACAAAATCATAAAAGTTTTTTGCGAGTTGTTATGATAACAATGATTAATAAGAAAACAAGTCAAAGAGTTTGTTGCTTCAATGGGAGAATATGGATTGGGGTTCATCTTTCTCACTCTTTTGTATTTTGATTAGCATAACAATATTGAGTCCTTTGATTGATATTGATACCCGTATAAAAATCATTTATATCGATTTCTCGCATATAAAATTATTAAGATGTTTCCTAAATATTGATTCCTCGCATATTTATAAAAACAACTTATCATTAAGATTAGATGTTTATAGTAATTAATATTTCAAATTTATTCCTAGCATTCAAATATGTTAAGCATTATCGGTTGGGTCATAACCTTAGAAGTACTTTCCAGTCAAATCTAAGTTTCGAGATCATGGAAAACCAAGCATTACAAACAAAACAATAATACCAATCATCAATGAAGAACAAAATATTATGTTTATATCACCTCGATACATTTGAACAGATTGCTCCCAAAACCCAAAGGGTAAAATTACCCATATGATGGTTGTTACAAACATGGAGAGCAAGAAAAGAAGATTCTGAATGTTTCTCCTTGACAGCTACCTCCTCTAGGGTTTCTAATACCTCTTATTCTCCCAATTGGATTACAATTCACTCAATGGTATTTTCCTCTCAATCACTGATTCACTAGTGTAAAGGGTTGTGCCTCAAGCCTTCTATTTAACCTAATTTGTTTGGGCTTAAGTAGCTTCTCGCTTGGGCGCTAATGGGCTCACTGGGGCGAGTAAAACATAAAAAGGCCCAACGTTACTGGAGCAATCTTGCTCAAGAGAGAATGAGCTTGCTTGAGCGAGATCCACTGGTGGTGTCTTGACTTTTTGCGATTTTGGGGCAGCTTTGGTGATGTTGGTGCATTCCAACTTCCCCTTTTTAGCTTTGTATATTCTCTTTTTTTCCTAGAATCCTAAAATTAACACTAATTTGAAAATAAATCGTTCTTATTTAAATTAAAATCACAAAATATGTAAAAGAGGTATAATTTAATAAATTAAGAGTTATTTTATACTTATTTTATCAATTGCCCATATTACTCTCTTACGCCAATCTGCTTAGCCTTTGATACATGCACTGGACGGATTGGCTAATTTTTCTGTTTCTATTTTGTTTGTTGTTTTCCTCCTTTTTCTACAATTTCCTTCAATTTTCTCTTTTCTTCATCTTCATCTTCTTTTGGGTCAAGCAAAAATTGAGAAAACTGACATTATTTTTACAATATTTTTTATATAAATCATCCATTATGCATCATAATTTGATATGAAAAGAAAATTTGTCACTTATCCATCATTAGGTTAAGAAAATATAGTATATAGTACAACAACAAAAAAGGCAACCTAATATCTATTTCCACTTTTCGTTTCTTCCATTATAGAATACACTTGAAGAGATCAATCACATTTTTTTCTCTCTCCACTCACTCTGATCTAGAGCAAAATAAAATTTGTAAGTAGCCCTGAAATTCACAAGACTTCTCTATAGCCTATTCTAGCAACACAAAGCTACCCAATTGCAAGAACAATTATCTGTCACCTCATACATCTTTGTATCATTATTTCCATCAAAGACCAACTTAAGCCATCTCCAGAATTTTGACATTCCCTCTGGAGTTTGCAGCAACTAAGGTTGGGGACTGACCACGCCAACAAACAGAAGTGATGAACTCAGAAGAATCATCCTCTTCATCCACAGACAAAGGGTCACTGCTACAAAATTTGAAGGACAATGCTGGCATGGGGAAAGCCTTATGATATATGAACACCTAATTTAACATAGAATAAGACCATTGATACAAAATTCAAGAAAAATGCCTATATAAAGTTAGTAGTTCATACCATAATATCATCATAATTCCTATATTTTAACAACTTGATCTATAATATAATCTAACAGAAATGTATGCAAAAGCAATATTCTTCTAAAGACAACTTCGGAAAAATACAATGAAAGGAACTCCTTAAATGACAAATTATTAACCAATGCTAAGGGACAAATGAAATACCTCGTTTGTCTCTGAACCAGTAGCAATGTAACCATCAGATACAGACAACCCCACAAAGTTCTACAACAAAAGGAAGATGAATCAGTATACTACTTCAGAAATTAAAACGTCATGGTTGTAAGAATCATAATCTTTAATGCAATAGTAACACCATTCTTTAAAATATTTTTCCTTATCTTCTTCATTTTCAAGTGTAGAGACAAATAACTGTTGTCAAGAAACATACCTTAATATTCATGTGACCAGTGAATGATTGGACCGGTGAATGTATAACCCCATAAACACACATGGACAGATCCCAAAGCTTCAAAGTGTTATCTGTGGATGCAGAGACTAGGCTCATGGTGTCTGCAAACTTGATGTAGCTCACTGTTTTATTATGTCCAACTAATGTACAAAGAGGCACTTTTAAGTTGCGAAGATCATAATAATATATGTGATGATCTGCTGAACCAAATGCAAGGAAATGAGCAAAATCAGGGTGAAACTGAACACAACACACATTTGCATTTGTTTTGATGGTACCAACACTAACTCCCTGCAGTCATAGTACAAGTGAGGAAAGCACCCATCAAAAATCTATAGCTAGACACAAAACATGGAAAGAAGGCTGACCTGATTGATATTCCACAGCTTCACAGAACCGTCATCACTTGCACTTGCTAGTAATGTAGGGTCTGCTGATGAGAAATCAATGGACCATGCCCTTTGCTTATGCTCCCTCATCTCAGACTGCACTTGACTTGTTGTCACATCCCAGAGCTGAAACAACTGAGTTCACAATAACTTCTATGGAAATCATAGACAGAGTATATTTGACAATAAATTATTATATAATCCAATAACCTATGTAGTAAAAACACTAACATAGATACCGGAATCCGGCCGGATACGGAGATGGACACTTCCACGTGTATAATTTTTAAAATGTAGGATATGGAGATACAAATCTTTATAAAAAGATGTTTTACGTGGTTCAAAATGGGTTGTTCCTTATTTCTATAATCATAATAAAAACTTATTAAATAAGTTTGAGTTTTTAGAAAATCAATATATTTGTCTTTTTTAAAACTGTGTTGGAACCGTATTAGATTTATGAGAAATCCAAAAAATATTTTTTGAATTAAACACTTCATCAATACGTGTTGTACAAATATCGTACACGTATTAGTATTCGATAATCGGACACATCATTTAAGAGATGTGTTCGAGCTTCACAGACAAGAACACTACATTTTATCATCCATACTAGTCTCTCAAGTTCTATGATGTATCATGAGCAAATTGATAAAAACTATAATGGTTTCATACCATGTAATAATTTTTCTGATGTTCAACCTACCTGAACAACACCTTCAAAGTTACTTGAAGCAATTTGACTTTTGATGTAAGTATTCCAGCATGTACTACTCAATGTTGATCGGCTAACCATCTCCACTACTGGATAGTGGATATCACAATCCTCATTTATGGTTGTGTCATATTCAAATACTTTAATCTTCTTATTTACTCCTGCAGTAGCAAAAAATTCTGCATCGCGATCAAAACTGAGTGAACATACAATGTTGGAAGAATTCAAAAGATCCCCTTGTTTCAGGTCAGCCTTAACCTTTAACTCACTGAAAGATAGGTACTTGCACAAACCCTCAAGGAAAGGATTTGTCCAAGGACTTTTTCCTTCCCTTAATTTTTCTTTTGATGTTGCTTTATTGACACAACTCCTTTCAGTGACAACAAAAGACCCTCTACCATTAGTAGATATAGGTGTATGTTCAACCACATGTTTCCCAGAAGAATAGGCTGATTTGCATCGAGTCAAAAAGTATGCTGACTCTAGTTTCTTGAGGTTCTTCAAAAACCTTGGACTTTTAGAAAGAGTAGTTTCATCATTGTTCTGATCATCCCATTCTGCAGTGTCATCAACACACATGTCAGTTCTGACTCGTTTTCTGGTCCTTGGACTAGTAGAATCCTCATCATTATCAACAACTATGGTGGATGGGAAACTTGATGTTGAACAATCATCACTCCTTAATCTTGTGCCAGTTATCTCTATAAATTCAGTTTTTTGCCTAGTCGCTTCTTCAATATCTAAACACAGAAATGAAATAGCATGTTGCAACTTCTCAGCAGCTTCCCTTTTTTTCTTCTGAATTAAGGAAAGGAATTCTAGCAACACCTCCTGATTATATATCCTTTCTCTAAGTTTTTCTCCTGCTGCACACTCTTCAATATCATGTCTTGGTTCCTTAAGAAATTCACTCTGCAACAAATCCCTGCAACAAATGTTAATTTATAATCAATCACAATTAATTTAGACGAAAATTGGTGAGACATCACACGGTTGGGACGATGAAAATTGTCATTTGATTTAGATTATTTGTACAATGTACATCAAACAACACATTTATAATTTTGTGAAAGAGATTTTCACTATAGCTATCTTTGATAGAAAGAGAAATAAAGTATATTAGAATAAAATAAAATAAATTAGTGAAATAAGTGAAAAGAAAATGGAAGTTAAAAGTGTTTTTGATTGAAAAAAATATGAGAAAGATGATGCAAAATATATAGGTGTCTAATAGCAAACGAATTCCATTATTTTTAAAATTATTTTTTCACCCTTTTCTCTCAACTAATAAGTTCAACTTAATTTCATCTTCTCTCTTTTCCTAGTAATTGAATGCATAAAGAGGATCTATTTCAATACTAATATTAGTTAGTGTACAAATTTTTTTCATTTTTAATTCTAGAATACGTTAGTTCTATTCTATTTCTTTGAATTGTAATTGTAGTTTATGATTTTAAATTGCTCCTCAATTTAAACACATTCAATCAAGATCTAAGCGTTTTACATGGAGAAGCAAGAAAAACATGTGTAACTAAAGCTATGTGACAAACTTTTTAATTTTCAATTTTTAGGTCCCCTATCTGTACAACAGAGTCTTTCTCATTCCATCAAAACTTTTGAATGAATAAACATTCTTTATAAAATTTGTGAGAGTTTATCTCTTGAGACAGTGATTCTTTTTATCAAGTAGTGTGCTTTCATTTCTATTCTTCTCCATCTTTTCTATTTTCTTTGTTATATTTTTTACGCATTAGTCTTCATATATTCTTCTAAAACATAAACATGAGACATTATTATGTTTTATAAGGTTATGATTTTACAAGAATGTTGAACTAATTGATTTGTATTTGTTTCTTTACTAATTGGAATTGACTTGATAGTAAGTGGTAAGCAACTTATGTGAAGATCAATCTTCCATACTCTTTATGAGAGTTTCATAATTTGATATGTAGAGTAAGAATCCATGACTTGTATGAATAATTTAGTTTCAATTAATAATATAATGTTTTGATTTTGAAAATTGAAAATTGATAACAAAAAGTATAAAAAAATTATTACAACTTTTATCTCACTTATCTTTAGTTTAACTCGTGGCATGTTCTCCATTTACATTATTGGAACTTTATTTTTTATGTCTTCTTACATTGTTCTTATGTCAAAAACTGAAAGCATAAACATTTTATGTGATTATAGAATCAAATCAAGAAGGAAGAAAGGATTTTAAAGATAATTAAATACTCCTAACAAGAAGCATGATGAGAAAAAAGCAAGAGGAAAGAACAAGAAATAAATTCAAATGAAGATATACAAAAGGAATATTAATCAAATGATATTTTATAAACATTGGGGATGCAAGAGTGGATGCCTAAGAGAGAAAGAGACACACATACAATTGTAACTTCTTTCAACATGTTACTTGTAAGTTCATGTGCTAGTTGTAACTACTTCAAAATATCACTTTCAAGTGCATATGAAGATTGTAACTATTCTCATGTTACTTCTAAGTACATGTGAAGATTGTTACTACTTCATATGTCTCTCCAAATCTCTTGGATGTCCCATGTGTTGATAAGAGACTAAGGATGTTAACTTTTCCTAATCATAAGTGCTCACATTAGGTGTAATCATTAGCTTACTATAATCATTATGTTTGTATTCACACTAATGTAATCATTATTTTTGTGTTCATACTTAAAATTTCTTAATCTTATGTTCACATTGATTTTACCTATTTTAGTAAGTGTCTTGGGCACACCTTAGCTAGAAAATAAGGTCATCATCTCTTATAAAAATTACCCTTGAACATTGAATGCAAATAACTCTATGAGAATATATGAGTTTCTTAAGAGAGTGACATTCTTGCCTTTGGTTCTTACCATGAAGAGTTTTTTCAAGTGATGAATCTTCATTGTACTTATCTTTGAAATTCTCTCTAAAAGTTGGCATGTTCCTTTTCTTGTTCTTACTTGTAATCCATTTTGTAATTAGTTTGTTCATGTTTTGCATTATTTTTTCCATTTTTATGCAAGTTTGCTCACCTTTTAAGGAACACGTCAAATTTAGATGTTCTCATATTGTATAGCAAAAAGGATATTCAATCCGCTAGTTATTATCTTATAAAGATATTAAACTAACTAATTTGCTTCAATTTCCAAATTGATTTGATGAACTATAGGTGAGGAGTCACTTATGTGAAAGATCACCCTTTCATTACACTCTATGAAGTTGCACCATTTCCCCTTTATATCTATTCAATCCCTAAACATGTCATATATGTTATTTACATTGATATCATGTAAACTTAAACTAAATTATGCTACAAGGTTCTATGTTTAAATACTTAGTGGTACAAAATGTAATTGTGACAATGGTTTTCAACATCGATTACATGACAACCAATATAGAAAGATGCATAGTGGAAAACTTATAATATTTTATGTTAGAGCAAAATTCTAACATTGTGTTATTCTAATTAAGTGTTTGAGACAATAAAGCTCAAGCATGAAGAAGTTGTGTTTGATAGACATTGAATAGATCATGAGTGCATGTGTTTCGTCTGACAAACAATATAGCACCATGCAAATTTCCACTATGTTTGATAATTGAATGATGATGATCACACGATAAGTATTAATTGTCAAAGACTTTAAGCTAACATGAATTAAACAATATTCCTAAAGTTTAAGTTTTTTACGCATGGAATGTCTTCACCATCTGTTTAGACATTCGTGCCAAATAGAAGCTTCATTTAAATATCTCTTGGGTTTCGAGATAAAGGTAAAATGACCACCAACTCTTTCTCACACAAACATATGTTAACTTTGACTCAACTATCTACCCAATTAAGTGTGCAATTAAAAGAATACTTGGTTGAGCCAAAAGTGACTTGTTGAAAGAATACTTGAATAGAGTTAGCCATAAGTAGTTAAGAGTCGAAGTTGATGAGAACCATAATACAAAGTCTTTAATTAAAGAAGAACTTTGAGAATATTCCTCAAGAAGACAAGTCAAAGAATATAAATATGAAAAAATTATAGAAGAAAGTCTTTCATATAATGAGGACCTCCAGAACACACTGTATCATGGAATACAAGAAGAAAATAATAACAAGAGTGGAGAAGAATAAAGAGAAATACAAGGAAGAAACATTAGAGAGCTTAAAGAAGACAAACGAAAACAAAGTAATTTGTAAAATTTTATAACATTCTAGAATGTTTTAGAAACTTCTAAAAAAGGAATGAGTGGAAATTCAAGTACACTAAAGAAGTAGTTTATGATTACTCATGATGAAGATATTTAAAACATCCATCTACCTCATCATATGAAGGTTGTAGCTTTCTCCATATGTCACTTTCATGACGTGTGATGGTTGTAGCTTTCTCCACGTGTCCACATCAAGTGAACTTCCAAAGGAGCTTGAAAGTTCAATATATATTTCCTTTTCTTACTATGTTATAAAGAGGTGGTTGAACTCTCATCCTATATAAATAAGAGTTCTCCCTTTGTACAAATTACAATTGAGATTGAAATAAATAAAATTGTGAGAATTTTTATTGTCTTAAAAGTATGAAACTCTTTTACATAGGTTTTTATCTTGGAGAGCTTCTTCAAGTGGTGAATATTCATAGAAATTATCATTGGTTTATTAACTAAGGTGACCTTTTATTTATATTCTACCTTGATCAATTTTTTTATTTTCAAATTTACCTTGTTTTGTTGTTTACTTTTATATTTTCTTAGAGCAATTTTTTATCATCCATGGATTTTTCCTGCATCAATTCCTTATTGAGTTGATAGATCCTTCCATCTTTAAGGAATCAAAATAAACTCAGATCAAAATTATAAAACCTTACTTCAATTCATTTCCTTGTGCACATTAAATCATTGTTTTTCCATCATAAAAAATAAACTATCGATAAAGTTTTATTAGGATGCTTTGTCTCTTTTCAAACTTCACATAAGTACTTGGTTATTTATTCTTATTTCAAACTTTGTTTTGTTTTTACTGAAAAACCTAAATAGTTTTTAAGTGAAAACACTAAGGAGACGGGTGAGGAACTTTAACTTTAAAGAAAAGAAAGAAGAGGACAACTTGACCAAGAAAGGAGAAATAGAATGACACAAATATATTCAAGAACTCCTTCTTAGTATGAAATTATAAAGAACATAAATATAAAAGATATCATGCTCCAAGGTTAAAACTACATGATAGCATTAGGAATGAGACATAATAAAGGACCACCAAGGAGGTTGGACGCTAGGATAATTTTTTTGCATTTTTTTTATTTTGGACCTTGGAATTTTTTTCTCATTTTTTTATTGGGCCTTTATTTTGTCTTATATTTATTTTTTTATAATTATTTTAATTAGAGACCTTTTAGAAATTAGTATTTTAAAAGGGTGATTAGGTGGACCTTATTAGTAATTAAGTTCGTGAATACAAGGTTAATAGTATATAAGACTTTTTTTTTAGACTTTTGTACATATAATTGCTCCATTTTAAAAATTTGAATCATTTTCTTGAAAGAGAATTCTCTCTAAGTTGTTCACCTAAGAACTTTTGGTTATAATATTTGAACTTTTAATTAAAAGTGACGAATCTTCCTTTATTTATTAATTCCTTTACTTATTAATTTCTCTGGATTGTGATGTCAATCAAATCAAAGCAGAATGGAAGTTTTTTCATTTATTATTTGTTAGTTATTGGATCCAACACAAGGTTAGTAAGTCATCACTATAGATATACTTATCATTAATGTCCTAATAAAGAAACTAATATGTGAATAAGACATGAAGGATTATTACAATGAACTTAAAGAAAATGAGGAGAAAGAACTCAAAGAAAAGAAGAAAAAACAAAAATAAGAAAAGTATTTGAGAAGAGAAGAAAAGGAGAAGAATTATATTCCAAATCATATAGTGAAATTGTTCAAAAAAGGATATCTAAAGAGAATATTTGTTATGGTACAACAGTTCAGTTGTATTGAACTTCATGTTTTTCATATAGGCATCATAAAACAGGCAACTTCTTTTAAAATAATCGTACTTTCAATATTAACATTATCCAATGTTGAAGTTTGATCATGTCACTTTTAGGATTAATGTTAAAACTGACTTTCAACTACATTAGAATTGATGTTAAAAAGTTTAAATAACTATTGTACAACTATGTCCGAGTGTACCATGTGATTGTAAATGCTGTCGGACTTTAAGCAAAAACCTAGGGGGGAAAATGAAAGTATAAAAATTGAGAATGTTAATATAGGTTTTTTATCATAGAAGAAAGTATACAAAATGACTACATTGAAGAAAATATTGATCTAACTCATTGAACAAGCGATCAGAAAAAACACTTAAGAAGGTTTGTGATTCTGGGAACAACTTTGTTTCCAACTCAATCTCTTTATTCCTTTATCCCCATGGTTTTGTTGCAGCCCTTTTTATCTGTGCATGTAAACAAGACAAACTTCTTTCCAAGTTTAAGGGGAAATGAAGATCACAAACCTTAAACCATAAACAATCTTAAGACATAATTGCATTCTTAGCCTAAGTATATCCTAAATATTTATTCAAAATATTCAGTGATAGGTGAAGCACAACCTTCTTATCAGAGTTTAAGGAAATGGATAACAGAAGGGGAAAAGAAACAATATATATAACATGTGCAAACAATATGTAAAAGGAATGTGATGAAGAGAATTTACCCTATTGTTGGACGATTACTAGGTTCAGGTTGTAACAACCATAAGCAAAATGAAGCTTCTTTAGGCCACTTTAGAAGTAACTGTGGAGGAAGAACTCTATGTCTAAGGCTTGACATGGTTCTGCTCTTTTCTTCTGTTGAGCTCAGTGGACAAAATAGCTGCTCACAAAGTAAGTCACTCAAGTTAGAATAATAACATGAAATAGAAAATCTGCACATAAGATCTTTGAAAAACTTTTTCTTACTTCCATATTGGTAAACAACAAAAATCAGATAAAATAAGAATGAGTATATTTGTGTTATGAACCTCAAAAAGGAGAACTCCTAACTGGTAAATGTCTGAAGCACAGGAACTTAGAGCACCAGCAACCTCTTCAGGACTAGTATACCAACTCGCCTCCATCCGCAGTTCTTGTTTAACATGAAAAAATTGCTTCTTTCCTTCCTCACCCTTTATTTTCATTTTCTTTCCTTCTGTGTCGTTCATTAATGATGCAGGTGCCACAAACACCACACTCGACAACAAGCAAGTAGAGTTTGACAAAGAAGCTATTGAAGTCTTGGCAGACACAAAGTCATCACTTCCTAAACATCTCTGCTGGTGCGTAGGGGTAAGTGTTGTAGTTTTAATCTCAGCATCTGAACAAGTTGCTGGATCCATAAACGAGGCATGGCTGAAAGATGACATGAGAAAGCAAGAGGGCATCACATTATGAACAGCATTTCCTTGAGAATGAGCCACATGAACAATTTCTACTATTTGCCTAAATATGTTCAAGCATTCAAAGCAATTCACTGTTCGTTGAGATTTATCTAACCATTGCCTCAGACTAGTATCACCCATTCTATAGCACAAACAGAAGATTCAATCCTCCCAAGGTTTTTATGCTGATCTCTTTGAGCAAACACAACCTTTTTTTGAAGCTACAAAATCACCATCATGACTCAAATACATTTCAGTGGTTCCAAGAATGCCACATAGATACTCATGATTAGTTTCTCAGCCTGATGCCACACCACGCATTCACCATTTCCTGCACAGTTACGAGAGTTAATTCACCAACTTCATCACCATGCAGTTCATCCTGATAAAGAAAAACCAAATCAGCAGAAGTCAAAAAGAAAGCCTTTTATAGGCAACAACATTCGCTGATCAAAAAAAAAAAAAAAATAGGCAACAACATTCGAAAATGTTACAAAACATACATGTTTTCTTAAAAATACTGCTAGATTTCTCAATTATAAGCATCAAAATTTTCTCATTGGTTCCAAATGTCTAGCAGATTGTAGTAGGGCTTCAAAAAATACATATAAAGAGAGAGAGACTATGAAGCATATTCTGTTTCTAATAGAGCAACCCATACAAATCTTTCTACTAGAACAACGCAATTTCAAAGGATTATTTTATACAAAATGAAAAGTAAATTAGAAGAAGCAAAAGCTCCCCATCTGAAAATAAATAAATCAATAAAATTCAAATTTTATCATATCTCACTACCTGATACGGATATTATTTATTCTTATGCAGCACATTTTCATTACATACTCAAAGATATTATTTATTACAAGATAATTGTTTAAAATGTTATGAAATATTAGTTTTGGAACCTAATTGAAAGTTTTAGATAAATTGGAGAATTGTTGGAAAAATAACAACATTTTATAAGATTTTATATTTACAAATTATTTTTTATATAATATTAAAGTATATTCCAATTATCACAATAATTATTTTATTTAGTTTTATATGTAGAATATGAAGAAAAAAAAAGAAAAATGTGATGAATTTTGAGCATTGGGTTCTCTCTTAATTGGTTTTAATTTTGTTTTGTTCTCTTTGTGGTTTGCTTTCTCACCCATCACGAGCATGAGCTCTTGGTGCTATTGGTTACGTTTTCTTTAAGCGACGTGGCGATACCATAGCCTCTCCTCTCACTAACGTTAAACAATAAAAAAATAAGAAAAAAGTGTAAACATTAATAAATTAATGTCCATGATAATTAATTTAATAACCCAAAAAAATTGCTTTATTCCAAGGTGTACGGCTGCATAATATTTTATTTTATTAATATCTTATGGACGTGACCAAATACAAAGAATGATCAAATTTGGAAAAAAATCACACACCAGCTGATGAGATCAAATTTGCTAACGGGCCCACAAAAATCATTATCAAATTGATATTTTAATTATTATATTATTATGTAGAAAGTGTTCTATTCTGATTACATTTTACCTAAAAATAAAGGTTTAATCTAATAATAATAAAAAAGTATATGTTATAGTTTTTGGATTAATAAAAGATAATGGTTAACATAATGTTCATAATTACATTAATAATCATTGAGTAGTTAGTACAGATATGGATACGGATACGGATATGATACAATATATGGACACAGAGATACGTATAATCTTTGAAATGTAGGATATGGGAATACGGATCTATATATTATATAATTTTGAATTATATAAATTGAAAATAAATATTTATGTGCAAAAGTACGTTTGATTCTTTTGGAAGCATGAAGATACTTTTCAAGACTCGTTCAAAAGAATTTGTTCCTTATTTTTATAATCATAATAAAAATTTATACAATAAATTTGAGCTTTTAGAAAATTATTGTATTTATACCTTTTAAAATTGTATTAAAACCGTGCTAGAATTTTCAAAAAATTCAACAAATATTTTTTGAATTGAACACTTCACTAGTAAGTGTCCTACGAGTGTCGACACGATACGTATGTCCGACACGGATACGTCATTTAAGACCAGTGTCTGAGTCTCGTAAGTAATTACAGATTAAGATATTTATTGGGGAAGTTAAAAATTTCTTTTAATCCTATTTTTCAAATATTTGTTATTTGTTGAAATTAATTAAGACTTAGAAATTTTGACGTGTCTCATTCTTTAGTTAATGAAATATATCTCTTATTTTAGTGAATTTGGAATTAAAAAAATACTATAGTGTCTGGAAAAGAGTATTTAAGAAAGTATTGGTAAGATTTTTTCATATTTTAAAATTACGTCACAATGGGAACTTGTACGAAGATTCTTCGTATGTGACTACGTGCAATTTCCTTGAGCAATGTTCTTGGCAGCACAGCATCTTATGTCATTAAACAACAAATTTTTATTTTCAGCCAAGAACTAAGCTATTTAGAAATTCTACACTACATTTGTACGATCTTCACAAAAACTCCTAAGAAAAAAAATAATTAGTTAATAAATTAAAAGTAGTTATGTACCATCTAATTTTATTTTTTTTAGATATTAGGTTGGAGACTAACTTGGCCTCTTCTAAAATTAGTTTTTAAGAGTGTTTTCATAACTTCATCACTTTTTTCTTGGCACAAAGAGGATTTTGGTTTCTTTTATTTCATAATTTGGCTAAGTCGTTTCCAAGTTTTTTTCAATTTTACTCTTATGAGTGAATTCCTCAATATGAGTATTTTTTGACTCCTAAATCCTCTTAGCTAACCTCGTTCAAGTATTTTTTGTTTAAGCCACTTATGTCTTAATTAAGTATTTTTTTAACTACTCACTTTTAACTTACACAAACACAAGATTTGAGTGATCAATAGATCACGATTTCAGTTCAATAGAGAGGGTAGCGTCTTTTAGCATATACAATGATTAAGCTCTCTCAATTAGTTTGTTAATATGACCACAAACAATGTTCTTACAAAGCTTTAGGGCACATATAAATTCAACAAAGTTTTGACAATTGTAAAATGATCACTCTAATCCTTATCTTCTGCTTCTAAGAGAGTCTTTATATAAGCTCGAGAATAGATGACCATTGTAAACCCTTTTCAATCGATTGAGTAGCTTTTAACTCACTTGAATGTATTATTCTTCTTCTTCTTGCTACCTTCTATCAAGCTTTGACATAGAAAAACAATGTGCTCCATGTACCATTAAATTCTATTTTCTTCTTTACACATGACAGCTCATGAAGTTGCCGAAACTTTTGATCTTCTTGTATTATTACAAGAAAGTCTTCACAAGGGTTTTTAAGAAGGTCTGGTTCAGTTCCAAATAGAAAATTTTCTTCAACTAATTCCTCATAAAAGTGTTTTAAAAAGAATAGTACATTTCAATGTCCGATTCAACTCCATACAAAGAATTTTCTATTAGTTCATTTTTTGTTTTAGACACTACAAAAAAAAATCACTTTTAGCGACCACCAAATTCGGTCGCTAAAAGCACTATAATTGGTGGCTAAACGTATCTGTGACCGAAACAGTCACCAAATAAAGATGGAAGCGAAAACCCTAGTCTCAAAGCCTTTAGCGACCGAATTATAAAGTGGTCGCTAATTTGCAACCGAAATTTCGGTGGCTAAATCGGTCGTAGAAAATTTGGTCACCAAAATTCAGAAATCAAATTAGCAACCGAAATTTCAGTGGCTAAATCGGTCGCAGAAAATTTGGTCACCAAAATTCGGAAATCAAATTAGCGACCAAACTTTTATAAACAAATCGGTGGCTAAATCGGTGGCTGAAATAAAAGGTGATAGCGACACCATTTTCGGTCGCTAGTGGATTAATTAAAAAAAAAAACTTTTGGTGGCTAATTCGGTGGCTAAATGAAGACCCCTATAACAACATATTTGATTTCGATGGCTAAATATTATTTTTAATTACAACGATCAATTATTTTTTAGTAGCTAAAAAACAACTTTGTAGATATAGCCACAAACTCCGTTTCGGTGGCTATTTTTTTTATGTATTATTAATATCTATTTAAACTAGTATTTTGACCATTTTATAAAAAAATTCAAATATGCTTATAGATACTTGAAATTGTGGGAAGCTAAATAGGAATGAACTTCAAA
>Ga0123342_1000991_pt1 | contig 47384 bp, 21 predicted proteins | sample Turbeawhitnodule_FD_89960 | JGI IMG/M metagenome (GOLD analysis project Ga0123342, IMG submission 89960) | Root nodule microbial communities of legume samples collected from Mexico - Turtle bean Mexico white nodule | ecosystem: Host-associated > Plants > Roots > Nodule | place: Mexico: Nepantla...
AAAAAAAACAAAATAAATATAGAAATATCACTCAAAAAAAATATCTTTATATATCTACACTAACTTTTAATATATATATATATATATATATATATATATATATATATATATATATATATATATATACCCCTTTTTATGAAAAAGATAGAGTCATACATATATCCACAATGCTTGAAGTGGTGCAGCATATATCAGGCTAAAAGCCAGTGATAGTTTGCCAAGTTTACCACAATCTCAGAAATGATATTGATGATTTTCCATCAGAAACAAAATATCTTGATTAATTTGCTTGCAACCAAAGCATCTTTCACTTTACACTTCATTTAATCTACAAAGCACATACTGAGATTTTTTTCTTAAAAGGGAAAAAAGTGTGTAAGATTTTTTGGAGAATTTCAATGATCTAATAATGAATGTTTCACACTTCGCCATGGATCACAAAACATCTTTGTAGCCAAGCAATGAGTCAAGTAATCTCATTCTGTCAGAATTTTTCACATGTAAAAGGGTTCAGTATATATTATGCCATATAGATTCTGTTCACACCTGCTTAAAACACACATAACTTGGCATATGCTGAATAAAAAAACACTTTGCAACTCAACATGAAAAATGTTAATACGATCAGTCTTAAAAATTGATTTTTAGCATTTAAAGTAATAAGTTTTTATCAGTGCTCAATAAATAAAAAATATCATTTAGCTTCAATTTTTGTGAATTTGACTAAATTTGATCTATATTAACTCTGTGAAGCAATGTGGTCTGGGTGGTGTAGTTGGTTATCACGCTAGTCTCACACACTGGAGGTCCCCGGTTCGAACCCGGGCTCAGACAACTTTTTAAGTCCATAAAAAAATAAAATTCTGTGAAGCTTTTCCTACTCATTTCCTTTTTAAGTAATCGTTATAAGATTGTGAGATGGGACTTAAAAATATAATTAGTATTTTATTTTAAAAATGATTTCTATTACAGCCTTTATTTTATCTTATTAATATATTCTATTATTTATTAATTTTTTTTTTAGTTTCTAAAATAATATTTAATTTAGTCATTATACAAGTTAATTATGTTTTGTTTTTAGTTTCTATTTCAATAGTTTTAAATAAATAAAAAAAGTTGGATAAGGATAATTATTTGTTCCAAACTTTGGGCAAGAATTATTAGATAAAAAGTTTATTATTTCTATCCTTATTTTTGTTTCGCTTCTTTAGGAAAATGTACTGAAAGAGAAAATTAAATTGTAACTTTTTTTAAAGAAAAAATATAAAGGGGAAATTTATTTATGTGAAATCTGGCAAAGGATTTTTTTCCTCCACAAATTAGCATGAAATGATGAATAAAAAAGGTCTATTTTTGGCAGATCTATTTATAGACAAAAAAGAACTATACAAATATATAGATTATAAATTATTCTTGCAAGGATGAATTTGAATACTTCAACAGTAGATAAAGAGAAAGTGTTATTTACACTGCATTCAAATTAGATGGAGTATTAGTGAAATAATAAATGTATAATAATTAAATGATAAATATCTGAAATGTATTCATTTACTTATAATTATTTATACCATGATGAACTTTGTTAAGTGAATAATCTTCTCGTAACTTTATATTAAAGAGTAATTATTTGTTTATATATATATATATATATATATATATATATATATATATAAAATTTATAATCGATACTTGTGTCATGGATGTGTATTCGAGTGACTTTTAGTCATTGAATCTATAAGATTGAGATGATCTCCACCATATATACTGTACATAAAATTATTATATATATTTCATCCTTAATTACATGATACCATTTACTTGATAAAATGCAACAATATTTATTAAAAAAAATATTTAATTACTTCAATTTTTATAAAAAATTATTTATTTTATTTTAGATGAATAAATCAGTTTATGTCGCACATTTACATTGAGTTGATCTAACCAGACAAAAAAATAAAAAGGATTGAACTAATTCTTCTTTTGAATAACATATGATTAAATAATTTAAATGAAACGGATTCGTGTTAATTTATAGAGAAAGTGAAAGAGGGAAATTTTTCACTCCACCAAAGCATAAAGTGATGTAAAAATTGTAGAAGTTATGAATCCTTAAATGTTTGTTTAAGAAGGGAGGGTTTGTCTAAGAAGAACAGCAGAAGATGAATGAATGGTAATGATGTTAAAGTAGGTTGTAAGAAAGCCACTTCCTTTTCTTTGGTATGTAATTCTTATATTCTATAGATTTTTGAATTGAATACTCCTACTTCCTACCTCCACTACCCCAACACCCCCCAGAAGTTTCATTATTCTAAACCATGCGTCTTCACAGCATCACACTGCACTAATCTCCACTACTTTTGCCTTCTGTTTATCTTAAGCCCATTCATTGAGTTTTTCAAAAACACTCACAAAAATATTGACATTTCAATTGGATCATAAAATGTGCAATTAAGTAATAAAATTATACAAAATAACTAATTTCTTTTATTAAGTTATATAAGTGTACTGACACTACCGAACGACTTGGTGAGTTGGTCAGAAACTCGAACCACTCGACCATGATAAGAAGGTCACACGACGACACGTGGTTGACCAATCCATGATGACGAGCCATGGGTTGACCAAGTCAACATGATTAATTAATAATTAAGAGCTATTTAGCACAACCCTAAACATGAATCAACCTCCTAATCCGACCCACCAACGAAGGCCCATTAAGGTAATTAAATAACACATATTTCAAAAATCAGGTAGTCATTACAGTACTTTGACAACCGAGTGTCGACACCCTGACTAACTTGATCGTCGGAGTGCCTTCTATAGGTACCATCCCAGCTTGTGAGACCGGACGACCGAGAGGAGGAAGGCGAAATAGGAAGTTGAGAGTGACAGCGACCGATTGAAGGGAGGAACAAGACAATCGTTCTGTAAACCTCAATACCCGTTCGAAAACAATAAAATTTGGTTGAGACTATAAAATGATAGTAATTCCGTTTGAAGTATAAGGATATGCATGTTGTTGAAGCATGGCAATGAGTAATTTGGCTCAAAATGTTGTGAGCTGGACCACCACTAACCTAAAATGACACAAGACCAAACCATATAATCAATACTAAGGAATATGTAGGACGATGTAATGGACGGAGATAACGACGTTGTTGATTTATGGTTCCCAAGTGGTGTTAGATTCCTATATACCAGATGTTTTCAAACAATACCAAATCAAAACTTAAAAGCAACACTTCCATTGGAAGAAGGTGTTGCTATTTTTAAACGTGCATTATAAGAATATACATCACAAGCAATCGAATTTGTTATCACAAGAAGAGGATAAAGAGGGTATACTCATTATTTCAATTTCATTTTTGAAATGAGGATCGATTTCATGTTGGGACAGATTAATCATAGCCTTCATCGGCTTTTGAATTTGAATGAATTTGCCAACCCAAACAATAAATTTGTAAATTTTCTGGTAGTTTCTTAGCTTTAATTCCTCCCAATATATATATACTAGGATGACGCGCATAACTATATAATGATATTGTACGTTATCAATATTTGGTATTTCAACTTGTAAGTAACCTGAATTTTCTTAACCTTGGAATTCAAGTATTATGAATTGAAAACTAAGTAGTTTTATTTATTTAAATAGTTCACCAAACTCAATGAAAATTAATTGAAGTTCAACCCATCCTTGGACATGAACGACTAATTTAATTAGTACTAGACCGAATATAATTCAAATTGTTCATCATCTGAGTTAGTTAATCTCTACTCTCACCAATGTTTATCATGTTATACGAGTTTTGCTGTATTTGAAACAAACATCTAGAAATTTGAATATTTCTTGTTGATAGTAGTGAACTTCAGCAGAAAGAGTTCATACTAAAAGATCAATGATTGTTGGAAAAATAAGAACTAATTATTTTTCTTTGGTGTAGATACAAAATTAATATTTACGGAAACAATAAGCAAATAGAAGAAAATAGAGTAAGATAGAATAATGACACTGATAATTTTTAATGTGAGAAAATTTCCTCAATTTAAGAAGTAAAATTCACGGAACCTAGTTCAAAAAATGTTTTCAGTGTGAAAGTAGAATTACAATATTTGTTTCTCTCACTCTACGAGGATACCACTTAATCACACCCAAGAAGGATGAAATACAAAGTATCTCTAACATCTCACTAAGATTTCTAATCTCACACTATGGTGGAGATCTATTCTTTCATTTACTCTCTATGTTGCTATTTCTCTTTCTTACTTTTCTCTTTTTTCACAAGTTCCTTTTGTATAGATAACGAAGAGGAAGACTTCTTCACAAAGAATTAATGGATAATTAATGTTTATCGCATTTTCAAGATACATTTAAAATACTATCTTCAACTTTTTAGGTTGAACTTTGTAGTCTTCAAGAAAATATAGGTTAAGACTTTGGAATGTACATCATTAAATATACGCAATGGATCAATTATCAAGATTCATTGGTCATGGTCTCCCATTAATTAAGAAGGTATTCCCAAAAATAATTGACTACATAATTTATCTTTGCAATTCTCTTATATTTTAGCATTAAAAAAATAATCTACCCTCTCGAGAAACTCTTGATAAGCTGAATATAAAACTTTAGCATGTGAATTAGAATTGATTTTATATCTTCTTAATGACTTGATTGAGGGTTGATTATAAATTAATTTTATTGTGATAATCAATTTGGTATCCAAATTTCCTTAAATCAAGTGGTGCATGAACGAACTAAACAAATTTAGATAAATTGTCACATTTTCTGAGAAAAAATAGAAAAAAAAAATAATAGTAATTTGTTCAAACTTCTCCCTGTACCTCCACACATGCAATTCGTATATGTGTTCACAAGACCTCTTCCTCCGTTTATGTTTCATAATACGAGTTTTATAATTCTTTAATGAGATTTCTTTTCTGTTTCTTTATTCTTTTCTCATGTATACCAAAACGTTACAAGCTTCTTTTGCATTACCCTGAAAAGAACATTATGTTCTACATAATTCAGACCATGTTCTGCAATTTGTTACTAATCCTGCATTTTGGTACGTAGCTTTAACAAGTGCAACATAACAAAGTTAGGTCCATATACATGCTTGCTGATTGACTGACATAAGCAATGCTTTTGTTGTCCCAACATATATGCCATCTCTTTAGCAAATTAAGAACATTTTCATAATTATTTAGGCAAAAGACAAAGGAGGAACGTTTGCAACATGTTTTCAAGTTTGAACACTGTTGCCGACTTTAATGAGTATGTTTTTATTTGATGTAACAGTAGAGATGGCAGAGGAGGAAATAGTAAGTGTGGCACAGATTTAGTCAACACAACTAAATCCATAGTGCACAAGTGGTCAACCACTTCAGCTTTTCAGGACCCCACTCCCATCCAACATGCTCAAGTGCACCTTCCACCGCCCAAAATCCACTTTTTTATTTTTTATTTTTATTTTTTCCAACACAGCACAATTATACTTCTATGCAAAATCTCACCTTTTCTCTCTCAAAACTCTAATTAAATGGAAAATAATTAAAATAATTTATTTTTAATTAATCAACACGCTATGTGATAGTAATCAGCAGTCGGATTATGATATTTTATCACCTCATTCCATCTTACACTCATAATAAAATATTAATACAATAAAAAAAATCTTCAATAAATAATTTTCAAATTTAAAAAATATTTTTTTTTTAAATAATTAAAATATTAATATTTATTAAATTGTAGGTGAAGCATGTAAAAAAGAATTTTGTAATTAGCCGCCTAAGGAGGCTAGGAGATAATGCAAGTTCCAAAAGAAGACAAAAAGAAAAAAGAGCAAAAGGTATTTTGGTAATACTTGTTACAACATGAGGGTATTTTCCAAAGCCATCGGCTTAAATATTGCACGTTTCATAGGTAATTTTCTTGCATTCACAAAACCAAAATTGCTTGTTACTACTTATAAACCACCACCAAGAAAACCACCACAGAAAAAGCCATGGGAAATTGCTTGGTGCTGCAAGAGAACGTTGTGACAATCATGAAAACAGATGGGAAAATTCTTGAATACAAAACGCCCATCAAAGTGGAAGAGGTTTTGGTACAATTTTCTGGGCATGCAGTATCTGAATCTCTCACAGTCCTGCGGTATCTTGAGCCACAAACAAAGTTAGTTGGAGGGCAGTTGTACTACCTTGTGCCTCTACCACCACCACCACCATCACCAAAAACCAACAAGAAGGTGAGGTTCGCGGATCCAGAAGTCCAAGATGATGTACAGAAAAGTAACGTGGTTAGGATTAAGGTTGTTATTAGTAAGCAAGAGCTGCAGAATATGTTGCAGAATGGAGGGTTTTCAGTGAGCAAGATGTTGTCTCTAGCTGATGATGTTAAGGGTGAAGATTTGTCTCAAAAGAATGAAGATGTCTCACAAGGGTGGAAACCAGCTTTGGAAAGCATACCTGAAGTAAAGTAGCAATGTATTTGAAGTTCAAATGCAGTTTCATGCTTAAATTTCCCTTTTTTTTCTAGCTTGCCTTATACAGTGTAACAAGAGATACACATTAGATGAAAAAGAAAAACTTAGACTTCATTTTCGGTATCTTCTCCTCTAGGCTAACTTTGTGTTCTCATTACATCAAACCAAAACTGTCCGCAAGTAATACAGAACAAACTAAGAAAGTGTGCAAGAGAGGGAGGCAGAGAGAGAGGTAGGTTTCTAATTGATATGGTTAGGATTTTAAGTATTAATCTATCACACTAAATATTAGGAGTTTAAATTCAACTTTAAACTTAAGTCAACCAAATAAAATCGACATATAAGATGAGATTTACACTCACTGGGACAACATATTTATGGGTAGTCTGATAACGGTCCGATAGGAGGGGAGGTGACCTGATAAGTTCACCAAACATTCGTTGGGATAGACTTTAAACGACTCTGATACCATATTAGGAAGTAGACTTTAAGTTTAACTCAACATCATAAAACCGACTTATGAGGTAAGGTTTGCACTCACTTATACTATGAAATGTTCTAATCTCTAGTCGATGTGGGTTCTCCAGCACTAATCCTATATACAAAAAAAAGACTCACATTCTAATTACCGTTCCGGTATATTCACTGTAATCTCACATTTAAGGATAATTTATATATTCCTTCCTCTCCGATATTTTTATTTTTTTAAGAACAAAATTCTAACTTTCTTATATTGATATCGAATCATCAATTCCAAGTTTTTCTAATTGTTTAGAGTTTAAGGAGTGTTTTTCATGTAAGAATCTCAATAGGTATTATAAATAAATGAAAAATATGATTAATGAAAAAATAGTTAAAATCCACTCATATTTGTATTTTTTTTTATAACCAACGTTATTTGTGCAAACTTTCTTGATAACTGATTTCTTCTACAAAATCTAATTCACCATCTTTAACCTTAAGATAATCTCTTCTCCAGATTACCATTCCCTGTATTTTAAATATAATCCATTGGGGAGAGGGGGGATAACTACAATTGCATGCAGCAAATATAGAGATGCAAACGTTATATGTGACTTGAGATAGTAAAATACTGCAAAAGCTTGATGCTCAACTCAGCTGCTAACATCCAACAAATGATAAAGAATTGGTTTGTTTATTTTAATTTTTGAAGAGAAATTTTTAAGAGACATATTTTTATAAATATTTAAAATAAACAAAATATATTGTTTAGATATAAAATTTTAGAAGATATTGAAATTTTTTAAATTTAGGAAACAAATTTGACTCTTTAAAGTTATAGAACTTCAAATTTTATTAAGGAAGTAAGATTTTTTTTTTCATTTTTTTCCGTTCAATTTTGATTAGGATAATTTTTTGTTTAACTTTGGTAATTATGTTGTCATTTCAACTAATGTGGAATAATCATTTGTTCGACATAATCATGTCAACAAATATTTCTCATAAGTTAAAGTTTAAAGTGGGTAGTAATTATTTTTGAGTCATCCTTATTCTCAGTTTTGTTTTTGTGAATTTAAGTTAGTATTATTTTTTAGCTTATGTTAATTAAGATTTATTTAATTAGCATCAACAATTTTTTCACTAACATTAAATATAATTTTTTCAATTAATATTAATATTTATTATTTTCGGTTGATATCAGTTAGGTTATTTTTAACTAACGTCAATCATAGTTGACAAACTATTATTCTGAAACAAACGTTATTCAATATTTCATCTATCAACGTAACAAAATTATTGCTGATTAAAAAAAAACGTGACAAAATTATTTTTGAACTCATTTAAGTCATAGTTTTTTAATAGATGTTGACATAATTTTTCTTTTAGTTATCATTGTAGGGATTATTTACCACGATGTAGACCAGAGACATTTTTCAATTTTTATTTGTCAAAGTAATAATTTTTGTATTTTGTGATAAATTGAATACTTAATCTAAATAAGAAATTTAATTTGAATTTACTTATCTATTTTTTTAAAAAAATAAACAATTTATGATAAAAGTAATTCAAATTTAATATATTTTAATTTTCTTGGAAATTGTTAAATTTTCTGTCCAAATACTAGGATATAGGCTTGTGAACTACTCTAGGTTTAAAATGAGATGAATAATCTCCTATCTTTATAAAATTTGAAATTGAACAAAAACCTCGAGTAAAACCTCAAACTCCCCTCAGGTATTCATTTTATAAATTAAGTTTATGTCCCCTTCTGAATTAGATTACGAGGGGAAATATCTATGCGTATGTATATCCATTTTTTTATAATAATAAAATTAGACATTATAATAATTATTAAAATAAAAAAATATTATTAAAAAATTATAAAACAAGCTTTTAATTTTATTTTATTTTATTTTGAGAGAGAGTGTGTGTATGGCCATTTACACAGAGAAAATTAATGCCTGCAATTAATTGTGAATCATTTTATTTTTACATATTTTTCATTTTCTACAAAACTCTTTCTATTGTTTTTTTTATATAATTATATCATAGGTACAAAAATAAAATATTCATAACTTTATAAACTCTTGATCCGTGTGATTAATCTCTTAAGTATAGTCAAACTGTTTCCTCCTTATAGATATACTATAACGTTTTTCAAACAATTATGTTATGTTAACGTAAAACAAATGCCAAGGTATAATATTTTTAAAACAATTAAGAGAGGTAAAATGTAAAGATAAAAATAACGTGAGAAATTTGTGTAATTTTAAACTCTTGGAGTAGTTATTGTAATTTACTCTACATCTGTAGATTTATAATTATTACAATTTTAATTATATCAATTGAATTATGAAAACAGACAAAAATGATTTTATTTAAATTAAAAAGTAAAATAAAAACGGAGTGACCATAAGAAATAAGAAAAGATGTGAGGGTGGAGTTAAAGCTTAATAAATATGAGGTAAAATATAATATATATTATTTTCTGCATGCTTATAAATAATATATTGATGAATCCGTTAGAAATCACTGATAGTTTTTTATTAGTTGTTACCACCCAACCTGAAGGTAAAGTGTGCATTCACACGGATTTTTCAAATGCAAATACAAGTTCCATGAAAAAGAATAAATAATGGAGAAAATATGATTATGTTTGCCATTCACACTGGAGTTTATGGGAAAATTTACAATGGTGTTGCTCTACTGCTCTCGTTATTGCATTGGATCAACTTCCTATTATTGCCACTACTCCATAGTCCATACATAATCTGATGAGAAGGGTCAACTTCTGATAAAACGTCTATATTCTTTGAAAGTGTAAAATCTATCATTTCTATCACAGCCATGTTATTTTTTAATGTTAATTCGGATTTAATCTCTACCACTTAGATCTGCATGATTATTTGACTCTACCAGAACCATACAATATTAATCAAATTTCCTACTTACGTATCACATTAATCTAAAAATTTATTAGGCACGGGGATGATGGGTGTTCAACTGAACTAATTGTATGAGAAACTACACAGATCACTAAAGATCGCCATCTCAGAAGATATGTTTTGGCACTAACCGCTGTATCCATACAAACAATTAATAAAACTTTCTGCTACTGTTTTGCTGCAACAGCTTGAAATGTTTAGATTCCATACCAATAAGCAAACGTGAGGACACAGAATCACGTTCTAAAAGATAGAGTAAATTTATCATTTTAAATTGCTTTTGTGAATAATCAACTAGTGTGACGTAGTAGGCAACTCAAGTTACCATGTGGGTAGACTTTATTTGCAGTGCAGTTGTTAAAATCCCATTGCAATCACCATCTTGTTAAAGCCACCGTATTAGACACTTCTGGGAGGAATAGTCACATACCTAAAAAGGTAGTAAAACTCATAAGAGGGCTAAAAGGTGTTTTTTGAGTCATGCACTAAAGACAAAGGAAGTTGGAAGTGACAAGGCATAAATAAAAACTCATAAAAAAGAGAAAGAGGAAGAGGAAGAGGAAATCAACAAAGAGAAGGAAAAGGTGGGTAAAGTTAATGAGCAACCGATTTTGAAAATAATCCAACTCACTTGGGGAGAGGGGTTAGGATAAAAGAGAAAATGTTGAAGTCCAAGTAAACCAGTAGAACTAGCGGACATGTAACCTCAACTGTTCCTTTTTCAAGTATACTTTATTTCAATTTAAATAAACTTTAAAAAATGTAAGATCTACTACATAACAACCATGCTTACCAACACGTGGCCTTGTGTAAAATACCATTCCTTATAATGCAGTCCTTCACACTCTTTTCCTGTTAGTTATTTATTTGTTTCACAGGTATTCCCGCATCCTTTAAGTGTAAGACTAGTCCTTTCAGGTGCGGAGCAATAAGGTTTAGTCCTCTTCAGAAGTTGCATCTTCAGGGCACAAACCTTTATCCTCCCCTAGGACTAGGAGCAAAGATTGCTTACCACTATGCCTAACTCCTACTGGGGGTATCTTTCCCTTATTAACATCATAATAAACTATTGGTTTCCATACATGTCAACAGACACATCATTTATATCAAAAGTGGACACAGTTTGTCATTGCCCATCATACATATTTTCACTCTGTTAACCAGGATAAAAAAGAAATTGACGTGTTGAGTTACACATACACCTACTAAATATATAGCCACGTATTGGGTGGAGTTTGATTTCGTTTTAGGAATTGTCTTTGATTTAGTTCAAACACTGTCTCACTTCAGCATTCAAAGCACATCTTTATGATGCAATAAAATCATGAACTATTTCATCCTATGTGATTGATCTAACATTTTGTGTGCAAAGGCATTAAGGAACCGTTTGGGACTAAGATAGGTGTCACTTCGTCACTGCTTGAGCATCAGATAGGTATCACTCGGGCATCAGATACAGAATTGTTCTTGATCATTTCAGACAGAATATAATCTTTCTCTACATTGTGAATGGATGATTGAGCTATCTTCTTTTATGTTTTTCATCACATAGCAAGGAACATTAATGCCTCAAAGCGGATCAAGAAAATTTAAGGGAATAAATAAACGCGGAGAAATTCTATATTTCAAATTGTAAAACATGACCTTCTTAACATCTGACATGTACAACAAGGACTAAATTCAATGAAGAATAAACCTCCATTTGACACAAGTTTAGAAGCACAATAACGAAAGGGAAAAAAATAAAGGTGTCAAATCATTAGCCAACTTCCCCGTCTCAGCACCACCAGAGAAGTGTAATAAAAAAAATAGAAGCAAAAGGTGTCTGCATATATAACAGAAAAAGTAAGATGGGGAATCTACTATTGGCAGGTCTTCTAGTTCCTGCTATTTTATATGTAACATCTCTGGAAACACGAAATGTAATTTTCGTATTATATAACAGACATTTACAATGCTAGATTTAAACATGCATTAATTAGTAGATCCTCCATCATTGATTGTAAAATTCCCTCTCTCATTATTGCAATCCGATACATGATATTCAACAGGCCAACTCTTACAGCTTACAGCATCAATGATGGAAATTCAGAAGTAACTCAAATTGGTGAATATTATTCCTACTTATTATTCCATTCCACCTCCAATGCAATCTCATTACGGCGTTGAAATGGAAGAGTAAACGGTGGATTATACTGCAAGCAAATAAAAGAGCAATTGATATTTGAAGAAGAAAAATATCAAAGGGTAAACCTCCCTTCAACACCAATATTGCATTAAGATTCTAACCTGTGCAACTTCTATTGAAGTTCCCTCTTTAATTTTAAACTGACTGTCACTTTTTAAAGCTTCTCGTAATTTCAGTTCGCGCTGCTTAATTTGTTCATCGTTCACAAAACCTGATTCTCAAAGGCAAGAAAATTATTTCTTTGATCGAGCACTTTTAAATTGAACAAAAATTTATGCATATATGCCGAAAAACAAATATTTAAGAGGTCTAATTTATATTGTATAACTTTATGGTTAGCCAACTGTGATTCATGCCCAGGCATACCAGTATTCAATTGATACAAAAATGCAACACATCTACTCAGAATAAAATGGAACAGATCGCGATGATTCTACACACGTAAATACATAGAAATATACATGTGATTGAAAATTTGAAATAAACCAACAGTGTAGTATCTGTGCTTCATCTAGTACTTAAATATTTACACTAGTAATGGGTTTCCGCATATAAAACCCAAATAACAGACAACGGGGGGAAATTAAATTAAATTACGTTTGTATACAAGTTATTTATGAAATATATCAAGGCAAGAGCGCACCTGAAAAGGAGACTACAGCAACGATTTTTCTGGGCACCTCTTTAATTGTCACAGAGGAATCTTTAGGCAGTGGCAAGTTAGCACCATACTTTGATGGCATGACGAAAGACATTCTCCACTTGTCTTGATCTCCAATCTAAGATAATACATTGATAAATTAGAACATCATAAATTACAAATATAAATATAGAAAAATAAGTCCTAATCAAATAGATTTATTGATTATTAAATATAGAACTTCCAGAAAATAATATCACAAAATCCACACAGTTAAGTGCAAAGTGACACTTGTACACATGGCTATATCATAACATAGAAAACAAAGGGGGGAAAACAATGAAAGAGGAACCTGTGGCCTAAATGGTTAAAATAATAGTGTGATGTTATAATGTCATCTAATTGGGATAGATATAGGTGATTCATAAGATTAAAAATGGTATCAATTTATCCAATCTCAGGCACTTAAACTTTACATACTAATTAGCCCATACGTCAATGAACCTGTGAATTTGATAGAATTTTCAGGCGTCACCTTTAACTATGCATTTGGATAAAGTTATGAAAAATCAGCTTGAAAAAATATGCCAGGGTAGTCCAGACATTGCTGAATCATTATGAGAGATTTATTTCAATTGAACCTGAATTACAGAGACATGGTTTTAAATTGTGAATTATAGTATATTAAAAGTTCAGACCATGAAAATAAGTTAGGTGCAATTATTTCACAGCCATTATTGAAAATGTTTTAACAAACTATTGCACGGTTGCACCAACAGAAATTTAGCTTTGGCAGTTTAAGTATAGCCATATGTAAAAGGTACGTTGCTAAGTTATGTTTGCTGAAACGGATTCATATTATATAAAAAAATATAATTATACTAAACTTGCTGGCAATGCAAATAAAAATAAATAAGATAAAGATTGTAAATGAGATATTTCACAAAATCCATAAAATAAACATAATACCTTTGTTGTCAACACAGGAGTTGTCATATCCATTTTAACCCCTTCAGATTGATTCTTACTTGTGAAAACAGGTGTAGTCATCTCCATTTTCTCATTCTTTGTATTCTACCATGAAAACAACAGCACACATCTATACCTTCTGTCTTCTCTCAAAATAAAATGGGAAAACAAAAATAGGTAGTGATCGAATGCAACACAGTAAAATTTTAAAATGTATGAATGTCGTTAATTCTAAAATATATAACTACCTTACCGAAAAGGTACTCAGCTAAGACATTAAAGGACTGAGAAGCACCATTGAAATCAAATCCCCTCTTCCCAGGCATTGTTGCCTCTGCCACAAAGTAAGGCTGCAAAGATAATCATCAGATCGAGGGAGACGTTCCCAGTACCGGATGGTTTGTTAGTGACAACAAAGCACTTAGCATTGCATAGAAATGTAAAGAATTAATTAACAACATACCTATAAATACTAAGAATATCAAGTAAACTGAGTCTTTTAAATACAGAAGCATAATACATCACGCCATAAGTTCCAATGTTCTATCCCTAAATGCAATAACTTATTAGATTTGGCTGACCATTGTCTAAGGGCAACAATTACAAAAATAATATAAACAAAGATTATATTAGAAACATAACAAGAAGCATACCGTAAATACGCTAACTATCTATTAGGATTTTCTTGAAATTATAATTCTGTGTTTTTTTACCCCCTACACTAACATCTTTTAATTGTTTGAAAAACATTATACGGACACTTATACATTACACTAACCCTCTTCCTTGTTTGAAAACATTACTCCTTGCTATCGGATAAGAGAGGTTGTTGTAAATGTTAAAACAGTTTGAAGAGTTTGAACTCGACGGGCTCAAGGTTCCGAATGGCAGTTTGGAAGACATTTTCACAAAATCTCATAGATGATAAGCATAATTTACTCTAGCGTTAAATATTAGAAAACAGATATGTGTAGAATTAAAAAAAAATGAATTGAAGTGTAAAATTTATATCAAAGAAAAGAAAGCTAGCACACACACGCACCTCAACTTCCCTAATCTCATACTGGTCCCTTCTACTCAGAACTTTGAACACGACAGTCTCAAGGTCCGGAACTGCAACGAAGCTCCCAACATCGAAATAATTAAATACGCAAGAAAAGAGAACATCATAACAGCAATTTTCATTTTATAGGACGAAAATTAATTAAGTACCACTCATCAACGCCTCCTCGAGATTACGGCTTTCGAATCTCTTCGGAAATAAGTATTTGGCAGTCTCGGCAGCGACGTCAGCTAGAACTGCGGCAAGAAAAGTAGTTATTAGTTAGGGAGATTGCAGAGTGAAGAGAAGGAGAGAAATCACAAAGTTGGATGGCGAAAAACAATTACGTCGCTGGGAGAGAGAGTTGGCTTGAGAAGCGAGAGCGAAAACGAGTGAGATTCGCGATTCGAATGGCGAAATGTTACTTTTGCGCGTGCTGATTCTCTCGCCGGAGTTGGTGACCGAGAGAAACGAAGAGTGTCTGGTAGGTTTTCCGGGAATCGGAACCACCCTGACCGGTTGCAGAGAAAGAGGAGAAAGGTTGCAAACAGGAAACATTTTTTTCAATCGAATTTGATTCACGAGACGACCTTCTTCTTCTGCGTTTTGAATTTCTGTTGCTCTCTGCGATTTCGGTCCACTTGTAGACGTAACGATTTTTCGATGCACGGACTATTTATACGTGTACACCGTAACCGCTGCTACATGCTTTTGTCATTTTCTCCTCTTGCGCGAAATTGTTCTAATAAAAATATTTTAAAATTATTTTTACAATAAACAAAAATTAGGAGAAAATATTTTTTTCCCTCTGAGAAGATTTTAAGATAATAATTAGGTCTGATTGAGAAGCAGAGAATGGCGATGAAGAAGTTGGTGAAAGCGAGAACATTGTCAACACCGAAACCTTCTTCTTCTCCGGCGATCCCCAACCTCCCTCTCCCCTCTCCACCCTCAGAGACACCCGTGTCCCCGGTTCACTACGCCCGCTTCCTGGACTTCTTAAAGGCCCATTGGGCCCCACCGTTCAGCCCAGACACTCTTCTCCACTTCCTGAAATCGAAGCTCCACCACCACCCCTCCTTCTCCCAATTCGACTTCCACCTCTTCACCTGGGCCTCCTCCCTCGACTCCTTCCACCACACCCACGCCACCTTCCACTGGATGGCCCGCACCCTCGCCGCCACCCATCGCTTCCCCCAGCTCCGTTCCCTCCTCCATCTCATCGCCACCCACCCGTGCCCTTGCTCTCCCTCCATCTTCTCCTGCCCCCACACCCAGCCCATCTTCTCCCACGCCATTCACGCCTTCTCCAAATCCTCCCAACTCCACCACGCCCTCTCCGCATTCCACTCCATGACCAAACTCATCGACTCCAAGCCAGATGTCGTCGTTTTCAACGTCCTCATCCACGCCTTCGTCAAACGCGGTAACCTAACCCAAGCCCTCCAGTTTTACCGCGAGATGGTGGTCACTCACCGCGTTAAGCCTGATGTTTTCACCTTCAACATTTTGATCAGTGGTTACTGTCGGAACTCGCAGTTCGCGTTGGCGTTGGAGGTGTTTCACGAGATGGGGAAAGCGGGGTGTGAGCCCAATGTCGTTACTTTCAATACCTTGATTCGGGGGATGTTTAGAGAGGGGAGGGTTGAGGACGCCATTGGGATGGCTCGCGAGATGGTTCAATTAAGGTGTGAGCTTTCGTGTGTTACTTGTGAGATTTTGGTTCAAGGGCTTTGTAAGGAAGGGAGGGTTTTGCAGGCGTGTGAGTTGTTGCTGGAGTTTTCAGAAAAGGGGGTTTTGCCTGAGGGGTTTGATTGTTTTGCTTTGGTGGAGGTATTGTGTGGGCAAGGGTGTGCTGTGAGAGCGTTGGAAGTTGTTTATGAGTTGTGGAATGGGGGGAGTGTTCCGAGTTTGGTTGCTTGTATTGTTGTGGTTGATGGGTTGAGGGGGTTGGGGAAGATTGATGAGGTGCAAAGATTGGTGAAAAGGATGCTTGATGAGGGTATGGTGCTGGATGTTGTGACTTTCAATTGTGTTCTTCGGGATATTTGCGATGCACGGAGAACCAATGAGGCGAATAGGTTGATGTTAGTTGCTTTGAGCAAGGGTTTGGAACCAGATGACATGACTTATAGGACTTTGGTTATAGGGTACATGGAAGAGGGAGGGAGGGAGGAAGGAGAGTTACTGGTGAACGAAATGTTGGATAGGGGGTTTATACCTGATCTTGCTTCATATAATAAGTTGATCAGTGGATTGTCTAATTGCAGGCGCTCTACAAGCCGTCAAGTAAACAAATTTGATCGCTGAAGATGGAAATATTTAAGAATTAACTTGGATTTCAATTGACACTGTTGATGGGCCAAGGTGGTTGTGAAATGATTATGAATTGAACTGGTAAGGGAATTGGAAGCAGGTGTGGAGAACTGCAACCTCTTGATAGTGCCATGAGATATGCCATTGGAGCTATGTTAAAACCACTTGATTAAATGCCAGAAGTGATTTATCATTTGACCTATGCACCATCTATCGTTTCACAAAGGAATGTTATTAAAGTGAAAAAGTCAAACCAAGCTGGAAGCAGTGTTGTTGAGTACTTGGATAATTGCAGTACCATTGTCGAGGCCAAAGGTATCCATATTTGTGTGTTAAAGTTTTGCTTTTGAAGGGTCAATTTAGTGCCTGCTGTATTATGTCAAGTTTTAAAGACATAGTAGTTTCATGAAATAATTTTTTAAGTAGTCAGTTACTTTTTTCCCTTAAATATTGCTATTTTTTTCTGGTTCTCACGAAATCTTTCTATGTTATGGGCTAACAGTGAAGAAATTACTTAATTTTCAACCTTTTTGTCTGTAGATCTCCTTGGACACTTTCAACATGTTTTGACAAACCAAAGAGATGTATAATTTTCTGAGTAGATTTTTTTAATAGATATTAAGAAGCGTTGTATGATGACAGTAGTTTATTAGAAAAACCATGAGTTATCCCCTCAGTTTTGGCCCATTTTAAGCCGGAATTTGCTTTTACTCACGCTGTCTTTTAATAGTTTTTATTTGTATTATCAGAAACTGAGAAACATTTGATAAAGCAGTAATAATTTGATATTCTGTTATAATTAGGACATTTTCTTAGCTATTATTGACATGGTTTTCATGACACTAGGTTTTCGTAAACTAGTTTGTTTTAATGTATTTTTCAACCTTATGTTTCTGTTTTGGTTTCTCTGAGAGTCCATAATTACCTTATTAATGATGTTTACCTACAATTACTTTCTTAGGTTTGATATTTTGTGTTTCCTCTTTTATGCTTTATATTCTCATAATGTGACAATTTCGGCCATGCTATTTAAAATCTGCATTGTGCGTAGTTCATGTTGCTGTATGTCACTTCATTGTTTGGTTTGTCATATTTTGCTTCTATAAAGTGAAGAACACACTTTAGAAGATAATAAATTATCTTTAAAAAATGAACTGCTGTGATAACGACCAAATGCATGAACGTATATAACAAGTTATTTGTATTATTTTGTTAATTTTTCAATCAATGATTTTATTTTATCCTTTGAAGTGCACCATTTGCTTTAGAGGAGACAAACCCTATGACTAAAGCTGCTTAAGCTCATTTCTTGTCTCCATCAGTGCAACCTTCATGCTGCCTTCTTTGGATGCATTTGTGACCCTGGTGAAATGGGTCTGGATTCTACAATCTCTTCTATAGGATTTCTACCAATATAGCAAAGATGTTCATCACTAAGTTTGGATCGAATGAACTGCCATATGTTGTGCGATCCATTTAACTACTAGAAGTTCGTTTGTTAAAAATTGGTAGTAGCTGCAGTTTGTATTATGTGTAGTTTTACTAAGGCGTGTATAGATTTTCTAACAATTTTAAGTTAGATTGAGATGTAAGCACTGATTTGCTTGTATTTAAGAAAAGAGACAAAAAAAATAGTTTCTTCAACCTGAACAAGAAATGGACGTGCATTGAGTCAATTGTTTTAGCGTATGCTTGATTCATAAATTGATACATTTATTTTCATGATCCACACGCCTAAGTGAACATGCACATAAACTGATGCATTTTTCATCATCTGTGTTTGAAGGAAATATCTTTCGAATTTCTCCTCATTTTTAAGAGAAAGGGAGAAAAGACGTGGTTGTAAGCGAGAATTAACTAGAACATAATTTCTCAAGTCATTTTCACCTCATCCTCCAAATCATTCTTATTTGTATGACTTTGATAAAGGTGTATTCTGCATGGCCAAGTTAAATTATTTTGACTCGAACTAAACTAGATCATCATTGAATCAACCTCAATCATAAATATTTAGAAGTGATTTATTTCAGCCTTATCACCAAAAGAGTATTAGTTAAAACATTAAATTTTGACGGACCCGATCGCATTGAGGAGGAATTTTGGACTATGCAAGCCAATTTTACCTTAACTCACGTGCAATAATTAGAAATGCACCCGTCGACCTCACAATATCTAACCAAGGCTAGTTTGACTCTTATAATTGTAAGCTAATCACATTTCATTGTTTCTCTCATTGACACTACTACTTGTACCAATTGGTGACAATAAACTCGGCAGTTGTTTACTCATTAGTAATGTTTTGGGGATTTAATAAGCATCAATGATTTTCCATGTTTCTACTTTCAGAGAATAGGCTAAGTAGAGAATTTGCAAGACCAATGATTCCAGATAAATCGTTTCAAAAAAATACAGAATTCTGCAATGGTTCAAAGACCAGATAATGAAACCACGCATAAGAGTTAAGCCTGAAAGAGACAAGCATAAGGATATTTATTGTAAAAATGGAAACTGCCTCCAGTACTCAGTGTCCACTTCAAATTTCATGAATATAATAAAAGTTGAAAAAGGCTAACAAACTGGTGATTATTCTGACTGCCTTTGCCCTAGCACGGGAATGTCTTCATATCGTTTCTGCACAAGAAAATATACATATCAAGTGTAAAATACTAAACAGCTTAAAGTAAGTGACCATAATACCATTGTAAACCATAATCCTTATAATATCCATAATCCTTATACTAGCATAGATGGGTTCGACAATACAAAACTGCTTACAGTTAGGAATCACAACTATTTTTAAGTTGAAATTATGAACTGCGATTAACCTTCGAAATTGCACAAATGAGGCAGAGAAACATTAAGTCAGAAATAGTGAGTATTCAAAATAACTAATAAAAATATAAAATGGAATATCAACCACAGCATATAGTCATTTGAATAGGAGATAACGGAAACATGGGAGTGGCAACACTCGTTCTCATTAATGGAATATCAATCACTGCATATATTTTAATCGATAACTCAACCCTGATCAAGAAGAAGATTTGTAAACTGTTTTTTGACTGTTTTAACAAATAATAATTATTATAATGAAACACTTACGTAGCATTTGGTACATGAACAAAACAGAAATGGAATATCCTATTCTGTTCCTTTTCCTTGGTTCCACTTTTTAGCAGAACAAAAATGTAACATTTTCTAACCTCAAGTTTTGTTGTAAAATATTTTTAAACGATCCAAACATGAAATAGAACTCATATGTTGAGTTCCATTTCTTTGTATTACATCTATCAAATGTTATTATGCTACCTTGTTTTAACTAATAGATTACCAATCACGACATATTCCTTCGCTGAGACAGAGGTCAAACATATAAGCAAGCTTACAGGCAAGTGAAAGAACTAGCAATGAAGGGAGTGAAATTAGAATTGGCATTGAGGACCAACTTGTGCCCTCTGCCCTCTGATAAATTGAGTTCTCAAGACAGGGAAAATTAAATGGGAAAGGGTAACCTCAGAGGCTAATAGGACAGGGTTTTGACATTATATGGGGAAAAATACATTTTTAAAATGCCTCTTTTACCTTGGGGAAGGTAAAGAAACCTAGAAGTAAAAAATGACAATTGATAATTATGCTGACAAATCTTGAGCAAAACAATTAATACTGATTGGTGCAAGCAAAACTATGATTGTCCCAAATTGTATCATCTCAAACAATATGTACAATAGTGATGTTAGACTCTCCTCAAATTGCATTTGAGTAGTATTCAGACACATTGAATTCAACAGCAACATGTTAAGTAGCATCAAATATAGGAAACGAGGAACATAGTCACGCCTAATAGCCTATATGCAGTAATTACATGTGACATTAAGAAAAACTAACAAAATTCAACAGACCATGTGCATATTCAGAATTATTTGACCAGAACTTAGCATAGAAGTAATTAGTACAAGCCACAAGCAATTATGAAACAGTCAAATAAAAACCATTCCTCCAAATGCTTCCACAGCTTTTCAATTCGGAAACTGTTATACAAGTTCTGAATCTGCCTATAGAGCTCTAATTTTCCTTTAGAGCAATATCAATATTAATCCAACTGAATATAACATACATGGTAATCTAATTCTAAAACTAATAATGATATTTAATCAATCATGTACTATTTTGCAGTATGAGAAAACACTGAGTTGATTTAAAATCATACATAACCAATAGTCCAAGAAGAAATACATCACAATACAACAATAATCAAGCCCTAACCCCTTCCCAGGGTAGTCATAAAGATCAACCCTGTTTTATGTTGGCTACAATTGATAAGGTTAAAACGAACAAATAATCCAATACGAAGCTATTGAAAATCCGAAATCTTCAGAGATCTATTTAAAGCTGGAGCAATAAATTTACTAAGAAAGCGAAAAAATATCATGGACTATCTATTATCATAGCGCAAGTGAGCAACCACATCATTAGAAATATTAGAAGCTTAATCTCTTTTAAAAGGTTATACGATATACAAATCTTAAAACAAACATCAACGTGAAGAATATAAATTTACTCATTTTTTTTTATAAAAAAAAGCCCCTCCTAAGATTCACCGATACAAAACCCAATCCAACTATATTTGAGCGGCCAAATTTATTGTTTCAGAAAACAAACAGCATATGACACGGCATGAAACATAAATCGCAATTAAATTAAGGATAGAGTCCAGAAGCTTCATTACCCCAACATTATTAGTCTCCCAGAGCTTGTGGACTCCATAATCAACAGCCTGCAACCAATTACTGAAATTCCTTAGCAAAAAAAACTTGAGAAAACAATTACCTAAATTGAACAAGAAGATGAAGTAACGGACCCGTTCTCCGAGGAAGGCACCAGCGATAATAAAGGTTACGTAGACAGAGTTGCGACGCATAACAACCTTGTAAAGGCTTTCCAAAACTCCTCCACCTCTTCTTCTAGCAACGGTTTCCATGGCGATTGAGTTTGCAGGTGCACCTCGCTTCGATTCACCAATCTAAGTCTAGGGTTACCTTTCTCTTTTTCTCTCCCTGTTCTATTTTTCTTCCTTCACTCACGCCAACGCAAACTAAGATCGAAAATTAGAAACAGATCACCGTTTCACACGGACTTTACGGGCCCACTCGGACCGTTATGTCTGCCCAATTCGCTCTTAATGGGCTGGGTTGAAAATCCTTCACGCAAGACTGTTTCTTCCTGCACCTCCATATGTTTTTCTTCCACCTCTATAAATTTTTTATATTTTAAAAATATCCCTTTGTAATAATTTGAATTACATAATTTATAAGTTTTTTTTTAATTTGTAATTAATTTTCGGATTATTTAATCTGTAAATTTTTTTTCAGATGTATAATTAGTTTTCAAATTATATAATCCAGAAGTCTAAATTAGTTTCTGGATTATGTAATCTGGAATCCTTTTTTCAAATACTGGATTACATAATTCGAAAGTTACTCTCAAATCTAAATTTTTAATATTTTTTAAAAATATATTATATATTATTTTTAAATTTAAAATTAACTTTAAATTATGTAATACGATATTTGCATATTTTTGTATGGGGTGATAGAAAAAATATGGAATTGAAGGAAGAAAGCGTCTTCACGCAATTCAACAACTTCCACGAATTCGGGAAAAAAAAACTGTGCCATCTTTTATTTTTTTGTTGTAATGTGTCTTCAACTGTTTTTCTTATTCCTGTATTACTTTATAAATTAGTTCTATTTGAGAATAGTTTAATTTCAATTTGTGATAAGCTCTACTGAAAAAGGTGAATATATTATAACTTTTTTTTGTGACTTGTGGTTCTCCACTTACATTACATCTTTTGTTGTAATATTCTTTTAGTAATTCATAATTCATTTTTTTTACATGCAAAATTGTGTTAAAACTGAAAATTCATGAAATCCTTAATTATCTACAATATTAAGCACTTAAAATAATAATTATTGAATACAAACTTGAAATATATTTAGTGAACTGAAAAATAGTTAATGTTACGTCTGGTTATTAATAAAAATATATTAAATCACAATGTATGCTGGTTAATTAAGATCACAACTAAAAGTCACCCAAAATCAACAATATTTGAAGGAATATATAAAGGATTAATTTGATTATTGGTTAGAAAAATGTTAAATAAAACTATTTATAATATTTTAGTAAACAACTTTACATCCTAAGAAATTCAAAGATAAATTTTAAATAAAATAACAAATTGTTTAAATAATATATTTGTATAACTATATAAGATCTTCTACGTTCGTTTCAAGTTTATATGTGGGCTAGGCATTCAAGTTCTAACCAAAATACATCTCAACATAATTTGCCAAAAGTGCAGTGGATATCACGTTTTCATAATTGCTGGGCTGCTTCTTCCTGCACCTCCATACCTTCTTCTCTCACCTCCATAGATTTTCGTATTTCCAAAAATGCTCCTCTGTAATATTCCGGATTACATAATTCGGAAGTCATTTTTCAAATTTGTAATTAACTTCTGGATTATATAATCCAGAAGTCTTTTTTCAGATGCATGATTACTTTCTGGATTACATAATCTGAAAGTCTTTTTTAACTTCTGGATTATGTAATCTGGAAGTCTTTTTTCAAATGCATTTTCGGATTACATAATCCAGAAGTTATTCTATGGAGGTGGCACAAGAAGAATAAAAATGTATATTTTCATGTTGTGTATGGAGGTGCCAGAAGAAGATATGGAGGTGCAGGAAAAAATAGTCTAATTACTGCTGTAACTAGCAGAATAAAAGCCCAACGTATGATGCAGCTGATAAATTCCCTACATTAGGTGAAGAAAGATTATCACACTGCCAAAACTATTTGTATTTTTTTTACATAACTGTTCTTAAAGTTAGCAAACCAAGTTGAACCATTTTAATGTTCAACATATTACATAAATATATAGATAGATATAAACAGAGCAATATATCAGTAAGAACTGCAGAAAATATTAATATCAGAAAACTGCTTATAAATTTCCCAATACTCCTTATTTCAGGACCATAGTAATAAAATAATAATGATATTAATAATAATAATAATAATAACCTTGCTCACATCAAAATAATATTTTGGATCCCATTAACAGCACTCCCTGTACCATTAACAGCATCGAAACCAAAAATACAGTGTAATGATGGTATTTACAGTGTGTTAATTGACAACCAATGTCTAATTAATCTAATTTGAAGCATGTTTCAAAACGAATCTTCCTTTTTCTTAACTGGTATTTACCTTTGCAAGGATGGAAGATTGACCATACAAGTTACTTGCGCTTTGGCATGTGCTTTAACTTCTCAATAATGTATCCAAATTTTGTATTCTAGCAGTGTACTGGTGATGAACCACCATTCACAGTAAAATTGTAATATATAAGTTGTTTCGAACGCAAATTAATCCAGACACGTACTAAAATGAGTGAAGATAATCATACCAAAGTGCTACCATTGAAGATCATTAAAATATTTACACTCACTCAACCCTTGGCATGAACAAGATTATTCCACATGCCTTCAAGGGATCTAAGCATTGTATCCATCAAGATGCTTGAAGTGTTAATCAAGTACACTTATTCAGTGAAATAACTGGAGCAGAAAAGCGAGTAACGGTATTATCACTGGAATTCTGCTTCTGATTATCACTGTGATATCTGTAACAGAGGTACTTTGGCACAGAAATTTTTTTTAAAAAAATCCCATATCACATAGGATGCTAACTTGCTCCCTTATTCCCCCTGCTAGCCATGCCAACTTGGGGGAAGTCATCCGTCATCTTTCAGTGTTTGTTTCACTTTTTCCCATTGCTATCTGCTAAAAAGCATTAGATAAGTTTTGCATAAGGACAAAACTAAATATTCAATTAGGATGCATTCTGAGACAAACCGACATACACCTCCAATGATGACATTGGTGCTGCTGCTGCAGTCTGCAGCCACAGATATTCTCATGACCACACAGAATAAATAATTATATGAATATGAGGCTCTAATATCACTAAACAATAAACCATAACGACATCAAGCTCAAAATATCTCTTGTAATTGCAGTTGCCACAGCAAGAGTTTGCTACACATCATTTATCACTTCAAGAAAATGCAACATGATAACTCAGGCAAAAAGATATTTGTGAACCGACTTACAATGAATCAGCATAAAATTCAAACCGAGCACACACAATGGAGTTGAAACAAAACTGTAAAGATGAGTAGTTCTGATCCAACCCATGTTGACAAGTAAAAAGATGAATAACTCTTTGAACTATAGTGGCCATAGGATCAAAACTGCATAAGAATCAATTAGCTTTTTTAACTATAGTAACTAGATAACAAGATCCAAAATTATAAATGTTCAATTTGGTCAGAACACTTACCTTCGAAATAGAAAAACAGATTAAGATGAAACTCTAACCATCACAAGGTAAAGAATTCAAATCAAATTAAAGATCAACAGGGTAAAAAGTTGACAAGGAAACACAGTCAAATTCTTTCTGGGCACCAACACAATTATTTTTTTTCTTTTATCAATTCAACAAAGTTACTGTAAACTGGAGACATGATACAATGAAATATACGTCGTATTACACTGAAAATTAAAATACTAAAAAAAAATTAAGTTAAAAATCCTCATCCATGTTGAACACATGTGCCCCTCCATTTCCGTTCAAGCTAGACATAACAGAAGCCTTCTGATAGTCTCCAACGCGCTTTTCAAAGAAGTTGGTTTTCCCCTGGAGTGATATAAGCTCCATCCAATCAAAGGGATTCTGAACATCGTACACCTTCCCACACCCAAGCGCACCCAGCAACCGATCCGCAACAAACTCAATATACTGACTCATCAGCTCCCCATTCATACCCACCAAAGCGCAGGGAAGCGCGTCGCACACAAATTCCCTCTCTATGTCAACCGCGTCGCGCACAATCTCCTTCACGCGCTCCTCAGTGAGCTTCTTTCTGAGGAGAGAGTACAAGAGGCACGCGAAGTCGCAGTGAAGCCCTTCATCTCGCGATATGAGTTCGTTGGAGAAGGTGAGACCGGGCATCAAACCGCGCTTCTTGAGCCAGAATATCGAGCAGAAGCTGCCGGAGAAGAAGATTCCCTCGACGCAGGCGAAGGCGACGATGCGCTCGGCGAAAGAGTCGGTGGCGTCGATCCAGCGCAAGGCCCACTGTGCCTTCTTGGCGACGCAGGGGATGGTGTCTACGGCACGGAACAGGTGGTTCTTTTCGGTGGAGTCTTTGATGTAGGTTTCCAAGAGGAGGCTGTACATCTCGGAGTGGATGTTCTCGATGGCGATCTGGAAGCCGTAGAAAGCACGGGCCTCGGAGACTTGGATTTCCTTCATGAAGCGGGCGGCGAGGTTTTCGAGAACGATACCGTCGGAGGCGGCAAAGAAGGCGAGGACGTGGGTGATGAAGTGGCGCTCGCCGTCGGTGAGGGAGTCCCAGTGGCGGAGGTCTTGGGAGAGGTCAACCTCTTCGGCGGTCCAGAAAGAGGCTTCGGCTTTCTTGTACATTTCCCATATTTGGGGGTATTGGATTGGGAACATGCAGAAGCGGTCTGGGTTCGGGGCCAGGAGTGGTTCTTCGGGGATCGCAGGCATTGTAGTGGTTCTTGAATTGAAGCTGTTTCCGAATTTGAAAAGAACAGAGATTCTGGTTGGAACTTGAGGAAGGAGATAGGGGGGTTTATATAGGGAGCGATTTGGGTTTCACTTTTTGAATTTTGGAAGGACAAAAGGGTGCCGCCAGCGGGTGATTTTAAAATTTGGAGAAAGCTTGCGGAAGAAGAATGACGGGCGGGGCAATATAGGTATTTCCGGAAAACAAAAATCCCGTGACTGTCGGGTTGTTTTACGAACGTGCCCTTTTGGAGAGACAAAGACTAGAACAAACTATCTAACATATTTTATTTAACTACTCGTGAAAATAGTTATTAAATAAATTGTAAAATATATCGATTGTAGATTTTTATAATAAGAGTAAGGTATAATTACTTATTCGTGCTCAATATTTTAGTACAATTTTTATAAAAATCAATTTGATTTCTATATTTTTTAAAATATAATTAAATTTGTCATTTTTGTTAAGTCACACCAAACAGTGTCAAGTGGTCCACAGAAAGAAGGGGTGATGTGGACTATCAATTATGAGATTGAGTGTTTAAAATTTAGAGGCATGAGATTAGGTTTGACAAAGATTAATAAAATCTGGTGGTTAGAATTTTTGTTTTGTCGTAAACATTCTTAGACGGTGGCTTCTTCATATATACTTTAGGGTTGACAAATACGAGGGTCGTTTTGTGGTGGAGTCCAAAGTTGTGGATTCATTGGCGGGGGAGTAAATAGGTTTTGTGATTCGTTAGCAGGTTGGTTCGTAGCTTTATTTGTGGTGAAAATGTTTGCCTAACCTTAAAAACAATTGAGCACAAAACTACATCACGCTCAACAATGGTTGCACCTCCCATAATCAATGTCCTCACATGGACTCAAGATCACATATAATGAGATTGAACTTTAATCGCAATTCACAGGATCACAACTCACAAACTCATTGTTTGCAATTAAAAAATCATAACCCCTAATTACAAATCAAAAAACACTCCTAATTGCAATTCTAAAAACCCTAACCTGCAATTGATTTTTCTCTAAAAATCACCCCTTCTCTCTGCCACATACGCATAAAAAAACATAAAAACCAAATTGATTGTTTTTTAAAAATCACTGTACTAAATTGAATATTGACTCTGAATGTAGAGACAAATAAGGAAATTATACATAAGAATAATAAAGGTTAAAATTATTTTTATTTATTATGAACACAAAATTCATGCTTCCCCAAAATATTTTATATTTATTTAAAAAAATTCAGATTAAAAAAATTATATTTCGTATATACTAATTTTTTTTTAATTCCAACTTTCCTTCTATAAGTAAGACTTAAATTTTTTGAAATTTGAAACTGAGAATTTTAATTTTCTTTTTCTCTCGTAGAAATCTTGTTTATAAATATGACTTGTAACTGTGGTGATATGACCATTGGAATGATCTTCATGTATTATAAAGTGACACTGCGAAGAGAAACTATAAAAGCAACAAAATTATACTATAATAAATTATATTTTTTTATTACTTGTAAATAAGCATTAACTCAGATGAAGATATTAAATTAATGTTATTATGAGAATTGTATTGTTTGATATATGAGTCTCTGGACCATGATATTTTTTAAAAAATAAAATCATTTCATTATATTTGACATTGAATATAATAAATTATATATTATATTTCAACTAGTGAAAATAATATTTTTAATTAAAAATAATTATAATTTAAAAAAATTTCAATCAAAATATTTTTTTAATAAATTTTAAATATTAAAATAAATTTATAAAATTATATTTTTATCAATTAAAAAATAAAATTTCAATTATATATGGTATATAACTCACAAATCTTCATAATTTTTTCTTATATTTTCAGCTCTATTTACTTAATTCAAATAAAAACACAAGTAACATTGAGATTCAACCAACATCAATTGAAAATAACTTACACTAATTGAAAAAAATTAATAAAAAAATTGTTGACCGAGATGATTTTACGTAACAATCAGAAATGAAAAATAAGCTTACCTAAATTTGATAATAAAGAAACCTTGCCTTAATTAAGCCAACGATGTTAAAATCAAAATCGAATTAAAAAAAATAGTATAAAAAAATACATGAATTTTATTATATGAATATTTTCAAATTCTTTATTTTTAGGAGAAATTTAAATTTATTTAATTTAAGTAATCAAATAATTTTAATAAAATTTTAGAATTTCAGTTTCATTTAAAATTCCTTAATCATACAACATATTTTATAATGAAATATTTTTTTTTATAAAAAGTTACCCTTTTAAAATTATATATTTAAAGAGAATAATAATATTTTAAGTATAAACACTTAAAATATATATATATAAACACTTAGAATAGTGGTGTTTTCTCTGACAAAAATGTAATTGTCGTGTTTGCTTTTTTAGCATTTCTTTTGCATATACGTATTTATCAAAGTGAATATCAAATTATAACTCCAGTTTTATAATTGAAAGTTGAAAATATGAAATTAAAAAATATTAAAGCCTTATAGACAATAAATTCAAGATCTCCTTAAAATGAAAGTTACTTTATATAATGTCTAAGGATCAAAAGATAAAGTCACCAAAGAAAAAAATGGAAGGAATTAATTAGTAGAGAAAAAAAGAAAAAGGAAAAAAATATTTATTAAAAATTAATATAGAAGATCCTATCTCATTTGGTGAAAATAAATAATTTTAAATATTTAGAATTTAAAGTCACTATTTATTTGATTATGGTTTGGTCAATATAATTTTAAAATTGTTTTATTTAAAAAAAATAAAAAAATAAAAAAAAATATATATATATATAAAATATATATATATATATATATATATATATATATATATATATATATATATATATATATATATATATATATATATAAAAAAATAAAAGATATATAAAATCCAAAAAAAAAAAAAAAATATCATATAGAGACATAAAGTGCGATATTGATTGTTTGTTTCTCACCTAAATAAACTTTTCACAGCATTCATGTGAGCACAAACCAAATTATAACTTTTACGAACACAAGACAGTAACAAAAAATTCAAAAAATAAATTTGTACAGGCTTCAGATTTTTATTCACAAATTTGGTGGGCACTTGTACCTTTTTGTTAATAAATCACTAATTTTTACCTTTTAGGAAATGAACTTTTTTTTCTGATAAAGAAATACTAGAAAGAAAAAGTGAAGAAGAAAGCAAACTTGAAAAGAAGTTGAAGGAGTATATTGGAAGAATATTATGTGTTGATTGAGCTCAACTCCACCAAATGCATCTAATGAGGTGTTGTCGACCACCATGGAATGGTCCTAAGCTTTTAAATTCCATTTCTTCCTTGCCTTGGCCCTTGCATTATGATAAAATATCTAAGGTTTATAATATGTATAGAAGTTGGTGTAGAAAAAGTTAGGTTTAGATGAAGCGATAAGAAGAAGAAATATGCGTGTTGGAGAACTTTCCCTGGATGTATCAGAGCTCAAATTAATGATTACAAATGGCACGCTGGGTCCAAGGGACTTCCATGGTGGCAGTCTTTGTCACCACAAAGAATCTCTTTCTTCTCAAATCATCACCACATTCTTACAATCAATTCTTTCAACCTAACTCACATAATTATAACTCAAATTAGTAGGATTTATGTTTGATAATTCAAAACTCATTCTATTTAAATCAATCATAGATCCTTGAAACAGATGAGGTTATAGCCTTCATAAATGCAAACTCTGGAATTTCTTGTAGTAAAAATCTAATACAAAACACTTAATTTCTTAAGTATATATTAACACCCTTTTGGATTTAATAATTTATTTGATACAAATCAAGATACTTTATGCACTATAAATTATTATGGACAATTAAAAAATTATTTCCAATGCTTATTTACAAATACATATCATTTATGATACATATAACAATTATCAAGTAGTTCAACTCATATAATTTCATTTTCTTTAACAAAAGTAAATTTTATATTAGCCAAAACTTCTTGCTCATCAAAGAGGCCGTGTTTCTTCATTTTCACATCATCTCCTACCCTTTTAGCATTACTAAGCCATACACCGAACTAAGTCATATAAAAAAAGTATATATATAAAAAGATGATAAAAAAAATAATATGTTGTGTGTTGATTTTATGTATAGAAAATATATACAAATGTATAAATTACAAGTTAATTAGATAAGATCCACTAATCATCAAATTTTTTTATTATTAAATTAATTGTATATAATTATATATAATAATTATGTATAGCTTTTGAAAATAAGTATAATGAGATGAGTCTTGAGAATGTGATGACATAAGCATGAAACAACCTAGTAAAAGGAAAGGTATGCTACTTTTGCATTAGTTGTGTCCCTGTCTGTGTAGTGTACCTTCAAACATACTCCTATGGATATTTCTAAGCAGCTTCCATGGGAGATGGAGGTCCTTATACCATTGGCCAAGTGGGGAAGTCTAAAATATGCGAATGAGTGCAGAAGGACCAACTCTTCTCCTAATAATATTCCATTTCAGGCTACTTCATATTTTCATTTCAACCTTTGGTTCTAGCCTACCTATTATTAGGTCACCAAATGTCAATTGTCTCTCATAAATCATAATCAAATTTGAATGAAATTAATGAAGAATATTATTCATTTCAACTATTCATCCAACTCCACCTAGCAGTCACTAATTATTAATAAAGTTTCCTTCTATATTAAAATGTACATTCATATTTATTCTTTATATATAATAACTTTTATTTTATTTTAATTTGAATAATGATATAAAATAAAACAATTTTTTTTAATTTACCTATAGAAGTAACATAACATCTTATAAAAAGTTACTACATAAGAATTAAAAAAACCTGAGTCCTTTTTTGCTTTCATATGGAAGATTACATTTTAGGACTAAGTTTAAGATTGTCTCTGATCATAAATATTAAATGAATATATATATATATATATATATATATATTAATTACATGTTTATCCATATGTGAAATTCTCTTGTTAGGTCAGTTTCAATTGAATTAGTGTTTTTCTGTCCCATCAGAACAAATTCAATTGTAGAAAGAGACTAAAGATAACCTATTACACAATCTCTGAGAACACATACAAGAATTCAAATTTAGATTCTCAACTCTTTTTTGAGTGTTCCTTATTAGATTTTAAAATATTTATTATTTTTATTTCTAAACTATCCTAACATATATATAACAATTTTTCTATTATATATATCTCTCTCTCTCTATATATATATGGAGACCTACACTGTTTGTTTACTGCTGTCAATGGTGCAAAGTATTATGCTGTTTTTTGGTACTTGGCTATATTTGTTGCATTCCAAATCACAAATTTCATTTTGTTTTTATCGGTTTCAAAAACTATGTTGAAAATAAGACTAATCATAAACTAAAATCGATTGAAATTAATAATGATAAAGAATTTTTGAGTCTTGATTCCTATCTTCATTTACATGGTATTTGACAAGAAGTGATCATGATTTCACAAACTAAGTTAAATCAAGACTAACAAAAAGTGATTCATATTTGTTCATCAAGTTTTGGTATTGTATCCACTATTTTTATTCATTAATGATATTATACTAATCAGTAACTATTCCTATAAAATATTATTAATAATTTCTTTACATAATTCTTTTTCATGAAATATCATTGATCATTTATTTATATATTACAATTTTCCTTAAGGGAAAGGTCTTTTACATTATTTTCTTAGTATGTAGAAGTTTTTTGAAACATGAACAACAACCTTATCTATCTCAAATAAAAAACATCAAACAACTTAAACGTGCCAACATGCATGAAGGGAAGTCTCAACCTATAAATATATTAATTTCATAGAGAGTACTTACTCAATTCTTATATTCACTTATATACTTATAATTCTTCTATATTCTTAGTGACTTGATCGTCGAATAATCTTTTGCACGTGAATTTCCCCTCATTGTCTTCAGCAGACTCAACAATCATATCTCATATTACAACATTGTTCTCCAACAAGAACAAAACTACATTTAATATTGGTCATTCTAAAATTAATGTAAAATAAATATATAAATAATTATATAGTATAAATGATTATAACTTTGTCACCCATCTTTATTATAGATAATCACCAACGTAAAAGTATGCTAGTGATTGTAGATGTTGTCATAATTGTGGTACTTTAAAGCAATTGGTTTCCATTGGAGAACAAATAGCATGTGCAATTTAACTGTATATTATGTGAAGCTTGTTAAAAGCTTTGAAGCATAGTTGTAGCATCCATTAAAAATAGTGGAGATGAGAAAAATGTGCATATATATAAGTTTCACTTTATATTTCTTCTGTCAATTTCATTAGTAGTCAAATCCTAATTTTATACAAAATTTAAAGTGGCTTTACTCGTCAAATTAAGACAAACTGCAGGTAGTCTAACCAAGTAACTGAGACAACGTAAGGTAGCAAAATTCCTGTTATTCAAAATGTGAATACTTTTATTCTACACATTTGGAATGTCAAAGTTGGTAACATTGACCAAATTCTCTATAAATAGGAGAAATCCGGTTCCCTATTGCATTGCCAAGCTTGTCTTCTTATCTTATTTCTTGCTTTTAGTCTTTCATAATTCTGTCATACACATGGCTCTTTCTCTTTTGTGTCCTCTTCTTGCCACCTTTCTTTTCATGCAAACTCTGGCAGATACTTCCTTTGTTCAATCTCGTGCAGCATATTACCCAAACTCTGAAGAAAATGGCACAGACGGTGAGAGAATTAAACTGATTGATGACAACAAAATACAAAGATGTATGAGATTTTGCTAACATAAATGTTCTTATAACTTGATGCAGTTGGTGCATGTGGATTTGGTTCCTTTGGTGCCACCGTTAATGGTGGGGATGTATCAGCTGCATCTAATCTTTATCGAAATGGTGTTGGCTGTGGTGCCTGTTACCAGGTGAGTTCATCAAGCTATATATAATATTAAGTATATATTACCACAACCTAAAGGATGATTAGTTTAGTTACATGTGACCATGCATGTTTTCTGATGATAGAAACCATAATTAATTAATGCAAAAGCCACATATATATCACTTTTTAATACTCATACTTACAAGCAACTTTTTACTTTTTTTGTTATGTTTGACCTTTCCTCCGGTAATCCTTGTTCATAATCTATAATTATGAGCAGACCCATCAAAAGTTCAAGATATATATTAAAATAACAATAAAGTATAGGCAAATTCAAAACTAAAGTTATTAATTTTAAATTATTTTCACATTATTTTATTGTCAAAAATATCATTTCTCTATTTTATTAGTTGTACTTAATAGGCATGCTACAACAGTGCGTTGCAAAATAACAGTATACATTATATTACAGTTCATTGTTTGAAAATAATATTTGTCATTATATTTTACTTTGGCCAGGTGAGATGTAGCAATAGTGCTTATTGCTCAGGAAATGGTGTCACCATAGTAATAACTGACCAAGGCTCAAGTGCTAACACTGACTTCATTCTTAGCCAACGTGCTTTTGGTGGGATGGCTATCAACAAGGATGCAGCTGCTTCTCTATTAGCTCTTGGCATAGTTGATATTGAGTATAGACGGTAGGATAATTCTTCCATATATATATATATATATATATATAACAATCTTTTTAATTCATGCCTGCATAAACCTTTGCTTTTTGTTAATTATACGTAGATTGTAGTCAATAAATTAGAAAGACTGAACTAGCCTCTTGTTATCTGCAGGGTTTCATGCAGCTACCCAAACAAAAACATTACAGTTAAGATACATGAGAGTAGCAACAACCCTCACTATTTGGGTTTTGTCTTATGGTTTCAACAAGGAAGTAGAGATATAACTGCTGTGCAACTTTGCGAGGTATGCTTTATCCTTCTCGTGGTAATAGTTAATCAGAAATTTTAACAAATCTCTGAATATGTAATTTAGTCATGAACTTGCTGAAAATTGAATATTTAATTTAAGATCATTTTACTGATTTTCTATAATAAGGAAGCTTATAATTTTTTTATCCAGTAGTTAACTAGTAGACATCAGTATATTTGACAAGACACAGTGAATGGTTCAACTCTTCATTCAGTTTAAAGGGGTGTATCAGTAGGGTCCAGTTAGATAGATGAAAAGTAATGTGAGTGTAATATCTTTTTGCCAAGTGCAGACTCAGAACTTTGTGTGCAAGTTACTGGATCGGAGTCACGGGGCAGTATGGACCACTACCGCGCCACCAAGTGGACCTTTGGCTTTGAGGATGTTGTTTAGTGCTGAAGAAGAGGGAGACGAATCATGGGTCGTTCCAGTTAATGACATTCCACAAGACTGGAAGGCAGGAGAAACGTACGACTTAGGGATACAAGTGGACCAATAGAACCAGAAAATGACTGATTAATCTGCTTTGTCTGTAACGAAATAAAAAATAAGTTAATTATATTGAGTTCAATCGATTTACCCTATTTAATTGCCCTCCAATAATTTGTTTTTCTCCAAAGTAGTGAGAACTGAGGAAATTCTATGATCTTGCTGTAGCATGTCACCCTACTCCTTGGTTATTTCATTGTTTAAAGTATCTCGATCATATTCACAAGCATGTTGAAATATCATTTAGTTTCTCTGCAGCTTTCAATCGATCAACAATTCAGCCACTGAAATTGTCATAAATCAATGACAAGGTGAATAGACGATTATCAATTTGTGATAGGAAATAAACAAGGTTGTCACTAAACATTAAAGATTCGGTCATTACATTACAACTCTGCATGCAAAAATAAGCCATGAAATATTAATAGGAATGCAAATAAATTTCATTGGTATGGTTTACAAATAGTATGGCTAGCATCCTAAAGAACTTCTAAATGTTGGAAAGTCAAGCAGCTTAAAGTTGGAGTAATGCTTTCATTTCTCTCGAACAAGTTAACAATTTATGGAACAAATATAGTACTGACAAATAACTATACAACAGGAGAATAAATGAATTTTTCAAAATTATGTTTAATAAACTCAGAAAACAATTCCTCGAACTTTTTTTTTGCTAGCTCTTCACCCAACAACACAGGCGCTAGCACCCGCGTTTGTGCGGCGCAGGAGACAGATTGGAAGGCTTGAAAAAATAATTCATTCTCATGATATTTCCAAGAGTACATCAAATAAACTATTATACAGCTATGAATATAATAAAGAAAATATAGAAATTACCAGCATTTGAACAGAAAGATATAGATGTAGATATGAATCTTAAGAAAATAGTGAAGACAGAGTCTTGAATTCTCATTTGTATCTTTGAGACAAGATAAATGTAAGTAAGTACTTTATAAATGTCCTTTGTATGTGGGTGTGTTCCTTGTCTTGGAAAGATTTATCATTCTCTCATCCCACGACCAGCCACTGGCTTTCCTTAAAATTCCATTTCATATATGCACCATACGACCCAACACTTGAGAAACAAAGTCGATAAAAATCTTCTTATGCATTCCATCTTCACAATCCATCTTCCAAATATTTATTCTCTACTGTGGGTTTTATGGATTGACAATTTATCAAAGTCACTTAATTATCCAAAAGACGGAGCATATCATTCTTCATCAAATAAATGGATTATCTTTCACCAGAAAATTCAGAGACCCAAAACCTTTGGTGGGACCAATCTGAACCATCGTAGAATCCATCCCGCAACACGGTCGTTTTTAGTGCCATCTTCTATTATGTGTTATGGGATCCTTTTCCTGTATCCATAACATGTCTCATTTCTTAACTCGCACTTTGTTTCTCTCTCATTAGTGTTTGAAATAGACACTCTGCTCTTTACCTAGGTATGAAACTGTCTTCATTAATTGATTGTCCTACGGATAATTTCATCTGCGTTCCTAATTCACTCAACATCGAGTACATTATTCTTTTCCTATAGCGTGAATTATTCTTAGCAAAATATTTAGATTCAAAATCTTCGAGATGAACCAAGCTGGACGCTGCTTCTTTCTGTAACCCCTTCTCTTTTATCATCAATCTTACTCGTTCAACGTCATCCCATCTCCCTTGAGCAGCATACATATTTGAAAGCAGAATATAAGGGCCAACATCCTGTGGCTCCAACTCAATAAGTCTCTTAGCTACAATCTCTCCAAGCTCCGACTCTAAGTGGTTCGTACAACCAGAAAGTAGTGCTCCCCATACTGCAGATCCAGCCTTCAAAGGAACCTTCCTTATAAGCTCTTCCGAATTTTCCACCAAACCAGCTCGAGCCAGAAGATCAACCATGCAACCATAGTGTTCAATCTTGGGCTCAATTTTGTAAACTCGACGCATGAGATCAAAGTACCACCAACCTTCCATGACCATTCCCGCATGCGTACAAGCAGATAACACACAGATAAAAGTGGCATCATTTGGTTGCGTACCTTCCTTCTCCATCTCCAAGAACAATTCAAGAGCTTTGTCCCCATTCCCATGCAATCCATACCCCATGATCATAGAGTTCCATGACACAACGCTTCTGACCGGCATCTCATAAAAAACATCCCTGGCCAAATCCATAGCCCCACATTTTGAATACATTGTCAACAGACATGTTGAAAGCAAGACATCAGATTTAATGTTGTTACTTCTGATAAAAGAATGAACCCACATGCCCTGACCAAGCCTCCCTAAACTCGCACATGCAGTGAGCACACTCACTAAGGTTGCCTCATTCGGCATTACCTCTCTTCCTTCCATCATTCTCCCAAACAGCCTCAAACACTCACCATAATTCTTCACACGTGCATGCAGCGCCAACATGGAATTCCACGAAACCACATTCTTAACAGATGCAGGCATCCGATTGAAAAACTCAACAGCCAGAGAAACATTCCCAACCTTCGAACACCCATCAATCATGCAATTCCAAGAAACAACATCCCTCTCAGGCATTGTCTCAAACAACTCATTAGCAGTATCCAAATCCCCAATCCCGACGAACCCCGCAATCATGCAATTCCAACTTAAAATATCCCTCTCAGGCATTTCATCAAACAACTGGCGAGCAGCACCGATTTCCCCATTCTTCACATATCCATCAACCATGGAGTTATAACTAACCAAATCCAACCTAGAACTTTCGTTAAAAAGCATCCGGGCAAGTCTTATTCTGCCGAAAACAGAGTACATCCGAATCAGCGAGTTCCGTGCGAACAAATCATACCCGAAGCCGAATTTAACAATCCGGGCATGACCCTTTAGCCCTTCTCGGAGCGACCCAATGTCGGTACAAAGTTTGATCAAGAGGGGGAAAGTGTAGTGGTTGGGAAGGACGGAACGAGGGAGCATTCTGTGGTAGTAGAAGCTGAGAGCAGCTGAGAAATCGGACTTACGAGTGTAGGCGCGAATGATGGTGTTACAGTGAAACGCATCAGGATGGTGGAGATGGTCGAAAAAGGAAGTGGCGCGTGGGAGAGTGAGGGAATGGGAACACAGTTTCTTGATGGCTGAGGTGGCGAAGAGAGGGTGTTGGGAGAGGCCAGAAACGACCAGTTGGACCAGAAGCTGGCTCCACTCCTGCAACTCCTTCCATGACTCCAGCGCCGCAAACAGCACTTGTTCGTGTTTCCCCCTAACTGTCATTGCCTTTTGCCTGCGTTGCCCGTTAACTTACATGGCGTTCCAGTCACTCTAAAACTACAAAACACTAAATATATGTAACTTATCTTTTGCCTCTGTTCCAGTGAGAAGTAATATTGGCAAGAGAGCAAATATGAACTAGCCAGAATGTTGAGAACATTTTTTTGTTACAAAAATAGGTGAGTAATTAAGTACTTTTTTTGAAAAATTATTTTGGAAAAGTCGTGTATATATATAGTATGATTTTTGTGGAGAACATTACGAATATATCATTTAAGATTTTAGTTATGTGAAATTTACACTAAAAGTTGTGGATTTTCTGTTGTTGATTTTCTGTTGTTGATTTTTTGTTTTTTTTTTTGTTTTCAGAAAGATTAAAATAATTAATTGAATTATTAATTTGAAAAAAACTAAAAAACTAAAAAATTAAAAAAGATTTAGGTTTTTTAATTAAAAAAACAGTGTTAAAATTCTAAATCTAAATAGTAAACTAAAAGCCTGAAAATACAAAAATGTCTCAAAAAGTATAAAAAAACAAAAAATTATTAATAAATGATTGAAAATTTGATATCCACAGCCACAGTCTCTTTAGAAAAAAGTAAAATAGAAAGATATAATAGTAAAATTAATATGAAAATATTTGAATGAGTAGTTAATGATTAATTGAAATTTGACATAAATACTCGGAAAGGGAATACTCATGATTGAATGACAATAAAAATGAAATTAAACAGAATATTTAGTTTAATGTAGATCTTTTGAAATTGTGGTGATTTATATGTACTTTCTTTTAAGTCATGAACCAATTCGTTATTCTACTTTGCATAAATCCTTGGTTTAGATGAAGAGTTCAATGTTGTTACATGATTGTGTTCATGTTGCGCACTTGCGAAAACTTTTCGCGTTTCTTTTATCATCTCCAATTTTCTCGTTATCAGTCATGGAAACTTACTTTTAACACCTACAAAACTTGCAAACACCAGGAAAGCAGTGTCACGAGCACCACTTTTCTTCAAATGAATACCACTAAACTGCACTTCACACATCACGAACGAAAGTCGTAGTAACCAAAGAACCACAAGCAAGAATGAAGAAGGAAATGAATATCTGCATGCATAAGTAAGTGCACAGTCTAAAAAAAAAGCAAAGGCTAGAGGCACCCCTGAAGTCCCTTTTCCGCAAATCGGTAGAAACGAACACGTTTGAAAATAAGCTTATAAATGGTCATAACACATTTGAGCGAGATAAATAATCTCTAACATCGTGGGAGGATACCTATAAAAACCAGCTAAAAAAATGAAAAGAAAAGCTAGATCTATAACATCAATTTTTTATAAATCTCATTTCTTACTTAATAACTCTTTCTCATAATTTATAAGTGAGATCCACCAAAATATCAAATTTTTAATAAAGTTTAACTAATACAAGGTGTTCGAGAATGTTAACCTTGCTAAAAAAAAGAATAATTCCTTCTTTTATTCATGAAAAGCCTGATACTTTTATCTATACAAAATACCATTAACATTTTTATACATTAAAGTGAATAATTATTTTGTAAAAATATTTTTTTTTAAAATAAACTAAAATGATCAGGGCTTATAATTTCACAGACTAACTAAAATTTGGGTAACACAATGTAGTAGATAGATTGGAAACTGAGAATGTTTCTTCTAAATTTGAATACATTCCTAGCTAGCTTTCATGATAAAGAACAGTAGAAGAAGGCGTCAATGTCGACTTCTGTCTTTTAGTCAAACCAAACAATAATGAATAACCAACTAACCAATGATACGTGTAATATTAGTTCATTCATTGCTACCTCTCCTCTTGTTTTCAGTAATTTCTCTCACATAAAGTTGTTCAAGTCTTAAGGACTAATGAATCTTTACAGAACTGAGGCAAACACATTCCCAAATAAATAGCATGAAGCAGAAAGATACAAAACTTTAGGACAAGGCACATTTAGCAAGCACATCCACCCGACTGAGATTGGGAATCATGGTTACCAGAAGACCTTAGGTTCACGTCGACCATATCTTCCTGTTTTGTGGCAGATAGTGTCTCCATTCCGGGTAATGCAGCAGCAATTTTTCGAAAGAGGGCCTAAAAATGTAGGTTTCATAAAGCAGTACAATAAAATGTCTGGACCAAGCATATAAAGCAAACTCCAGGAAAGTTCTATGTTGATTTGTAGAAAAAACCGTTGTCTGGAGGACTTTTATCTACTATCTCTCATTTGAACCATTTAAAACATGTAACCCAAAGCAAAATAACAGGCTTTATACAAGAAAATCTTATTCACTTCCAAGATAAATTATTAAAAAATACAATAAAATACATGCTTCTCAAAACCAAGTGGTGAGCATAACTTTTTTCTAGATAATTTCAAGCTGATAGTTATTAAATATTTATGGCAAAGAAGGGAGATGTTTACCTTTATATTAAAGCCAGCTTTTGCACTAGCTTCAATAAACATAACGTTCAGCTCTCGGGACTTTGCTTCCCCCTCCTCTGTAGACACTTGCCTGTAGTGTCATGTTATAAAATATTAGTCGTAATGAAAAGACAATGCAAAAAATACATTATTCTGGCAAGCATTTTTTTCCTGTACTAGGATGCGAGGTGAATTGTCAAGCATTTCATTGGCAACTATTTGCATATAAGGGATTAATAAATATTTGTAATAAATTATTAGTCACTGTACTATAGCAATGCCATGGCAGAAATAATGTACTGAATGAAAATGTAAAACAGTTCATAAGACATTCAAACCTGCATACAGAGCATTAAAGAAGCATCTCACGGGTAAAACCATTCACGCTACAAAAGCCTAAAATAGTAAATGAAGTTCTCACAACATTATTAGTTTTCTTTCATGCATTGCAAAAGAAGTTTGTGATGATGTATATGCCTAATTTAAAGCTTGAGTTGTTATTCATTTCATCTTAATGGGAAATACTTGTCGTGTGAGTCATTTATTCTCAAGGAACTATTCAAGGCTGGGAACAGTGGCACCATAACTGTTCCCGGTATGTAGTCAGGATCTTAGACAATTCATAACTCATTTCACCATGAAACACTAATCCTCTTTTATATGATTGACCAATTTTTATAAACTTCCATCTATTGCTCACAGTATTGTTCTGAGTTTCATCCCACAGTCTAGCCAGTGATTGTAATGAAATGATTATTTGTGCAGGGTGTACATTCCTTGATCAAACAATATCTTCTTTACTAAACTAGCCCAAAGTTTCACCGGTGTTGAATTTATAATTAGCCAAAAATGAATATGAAATAGGTCATTAAAACATTTCAAGAGAGCCATGTCATGAAACAGGCCTGTACAAAGTACCAGATGAAGTCAGTCTACCATTGATTAGCAATTACCTTTTGTCCACAAGATCAGTTTTGTTCCCAACAAGAACAACAATAACATCACTGCCTCTTTCACTGCGCACCTCTTCTATCCACTTTGATGTGTTTAAGAAAGTCTGACGGCCTATATGACAATGTATCAATATGTTTAGGAGCAATGAACAAAAAATATGCACAAATTCTTTGAATCGTTCAGAGAGATTCATGTTGTCTAAGAATAACAAGTAGCAGCTGCAAGAGGAAGCTACTTTTCAGAAGCTCTGGTTCCTGATAATGTATCACCTAGTTGCCACAGGAACCTTCAAACCCACTTTATGTGAAAAACAAATATTTCACTCACATTCCAACGAAAGAAAAAGGAATAACTTAAATAAGGTGAAACTTTTTTGTTCTTTTTTAATATGCCAAGTACATGTTCCTCTAAGATATAACACTTCCACCCTAGTAAGAAATGAATAATGAATCACAAACTCAGAGCTCCCAAAATCTACGTTTTAATTAACTGGCACCAAAAAAAAAGAGAAAGAAAACAAGTATAACTATTGATAATTGTTGTGGTGAAAATGTGCAAGAAACTATAAATTGTGAAGGAAATAGGTGAAAGAAAGCACATCTATGTGTCTTACTTGCAACATCATAAACAATAACAGCAACAGATGAATCCCTAATGTAGCTTGGAATAAGACTTCTAAATCTTTCCTGCCCGGCTGTATCCCTGTGACAACACATGAAAAAGAAAGCTGAGATTTGGAGAGGAAAAAAACTTGAAGGAATTCAATTAAAGTACAATAGTGTCATGCTTTTGTATGGAAGCTAAAAAATTGCCAACCAAATTGAATTCAATCCGGTTAGCCACTCTACATCAATATTTGAAATAAAGTCAAATATGCAAAAGCAGAAGAAATCAAATGCTGCTGATTTGTTCTTACCGCTTAGGTTTTTTAATTAGTTTTTTTTTTTTTTTCATACATTGCAGTTAGTGTGTTAAAAAAAATGCTGCTGATTATAATATGGTTTGCAGCATCATCTTCAGCTAAAATCAATCCACTTCAAAACCTGCTTTTATACTATAATGTACAAAGGAATATACAAGAAGAGCTAACAATATTTAGAAGCCATTGCAAATAGACATTGTAGTGAGACTAAAAGGTATGTATGAGATTAAGGTAAATGGATAAATTTTTGACTAAATTACTCTGAGACCTTCCCCCGTTTAATAATATTACACTCACCTTTTTTTGACTTTATAATGCTGGACACTCACTACGTAAAGTTATCACATGAGTTGTACATATCATTTTCATACCTAAAATATCTGTTTAATGCATTTTCATGTCTAAAATTATTCATATAACTCCAAATCAAGTTATGGGTGTGTCACTTTTGGAGTTTCTTCAATTCAAACCGGACATTCCTTAATTTTTTAATTTAGCTACAATGAGAAAGACAAATGCATTAAAGAAGCAATTGTACCTCACATGACGACCTTATATTAATGGAAACAGTTCCCTAACGAAACAAGGGTGAGACTGCCATGGAATTATAGAATTCAGAAGGCTTTTTGTGTTCTAAAAAATGGCGGGGTATAAGTTTAATATTGGCTAATCAGAAGAAGTGTCAATGTAATTTGGCTCCAAATTTTTCCAGAGAAGAAAGGAACAGGTTAGCGATCTTAAAATATCTTATCTTCACTAATGCACTTTCTGATATAGCAAATAAGTCTTTGAAATAAATAAAAAATATGTAACATACAAAAGAAACAACATAAACATCAAATTTATGATTTGTGCGCAGTTCAGTAATTTGCATATTTTAGGATTGGATGAAAGTTGATAAAAAAAGGGAAGGGAAGGAGACATTGTTTGCCCCTTATTTGCAGGGAAGTTATCTTTACTCACTCTACAGGATTCCAAAATTTAGTATTCCAGTATCTCTTTATACTGAATAAGGAACGCCAAAATTAGATAGTTAAAATAATAGCATTGGCATTCCCCTTCTGCCCTTCCGTCTTAATTTAAATCTAGACGAAACAGCATTTTCTTCCCTTTCCATCATTTTTCTTTTCGCAACTATTCCTTACACTTCCGAGTAGAGTTTTAAAAAATGATCAAGTAACATCTTACCACAACTGCAGTCTAACAGTTCGATCTTCAAGATACATAGTTTTTGACAGAAAGTCGATACCAATTGTAGCCTGTTTTACAAACAAAAATAAGTTTTGAGAGCTATCAAATTGTGAACGACTCAATTTGGAAAAATGGAAATAGACGTAATGCAAGAATATGCATAAGACATAATGCAAGAATATGCACAAGACATAATGCAAGAAAAATGTAAACAACTCAGTGAATGTCTGTCTACAATTATATCTGCTCATAATGTGTACAGATACGGATTATACACATTTAGAGGAAAACAAAGGATATAGTAAACTGTGGACTCTAGTTTCACTTGCAGGTTGAAAAGAAGTAGCATTACTGGTGCTACAGAGGTTGAGTAAATAGATCCAATGACCCAGTCAAAGATTAATTACATTTAGTTCCTAGTTTTTCTACTTACAGGTAATAATTTACTACTAAACTAAAGTATTTGACCTCCATATAGCTCAAGTTTTTGAGACATGTGCTTCACTGGAAACTGTTTTCTGCTACTCTCCTCCCTATGCTAATTCCTCCAATGGAGTTGCATCATTCAACATAAACATATCAGAATCACAATTACATTAGGCACCAAACTTTTGGAATGAAAATGATCACAAATGCCTACATGCTAATCAGTATCGGAAAGAGGGGGAAACGGTAAAACTCAAAAGGTGAAAGGAGAATGATAAAAAGAATTCCACATCCGAAAACACATTGGCGTCGTTGAACTATGATTTTCTTAAAAACAAACGAGGAAGCTAAATTCGGTAAATATCACCAATTTTCTTCCCACAGTAATGATCACATCCCACAGTAAAACCGTGATCTCTTGATTTTATAAAAAATGGAGAAAGATTGGGCTAAAAATAGTGAAAATACGATTGGATCTGAAAGAAGAAAACCTGATAAGTGTTGTCGAATTTGTCGTACATGAAGCGAGTGATGATGCTGGTTTTGCCAACGGACTGATCGCCCAAGAACACTAGCTTGTACTTTGCGAGAGCCGACACTGGCGCCATTCTCACAAATAAACAACAATGCAATGCACAACTCAGATTTGTGGAACACTTCACTCTGCAATGAATCCAATTCAATTATTTCAACAATTTGATTTACTTTTCTCTCTTCGCCAATCTCACAAAGAAAGAAAAGCACTGTGATGTTTTGATTATGATGGGTGGGTGCTGGTGTTACTTAACTCTTTTTATTATATTATTATTTCGAAAACAGATCGCTATTATGTTTTTTTTAAGATCGTTTAGGATTAGTTCTTAGCTGGTCAACCAATAATCTTGCATAAACTTTAACTTTATATATTCAATTTATTGAGAGTACGAATTAAGGTGTTTATGGCTCTGTTTAGATAAATTTTTAGAAAATAAATATTACTTTAGATTTATTTTCATTTACCAAAATCAAATAATATAATTTATTAATTGGTACTTTAAAAAATTGATGAAGAGTTATCAAATATCAATTGGTGCTGGATGTCTGAACCGGTAGAATGCATGTCGGCAAGGCTATGATTTAAACGATTAATACAAATCAATTACAAATGATAGCCTAGGATCAATTACTTTTTAAAATTAAAATGTCGGGTTTGATTTACGCGTTAAGAAGTCAACTTAGATTCAAGATTTTGTTTTATAAAATATCATTAACTAATTTATTATTCATTTAGTTTTCATAGTTATACAGATTTTATGTTTTATACTTTTGAGGGCATGGAAAGAAGATTAGATACAGGAAAAAACTTAATATAAGAGAGAAGGGAGAAAGATCAGAAAAGACAGGCTATTGAAGCTGGAAATCACGGTTTCTAATTAAACTATGTTCTAAATCGAAAGACATCCCTCTTAATTTTAACAATACCATATTTAAAAATTATCTAACTTTGTTATTATAAATATTATTTTAATCTCTTTTACTTCTCATACATATCATTCTTAATTTTTCATTTAAATGCCTAGGTACTAAAAGAGATAAAAGAAACTAATATATAAATGATTTTTAAGTGTAAACGCTATAATTTTATCTTCTTCTTTTTCGTATAAATGGCAACGCAACCAAGTTGCTACTCCAAAGCTCTTCTATTATATGCATTTAAGAGCAAATTCATTAATTCGTATGAAAAATGTTATTTTAAGAAATTCATAATAAAATTATAATTTTTTAAAATTTCTTGTCTTTACATGAATGGTTTTTTTTATTAATTATAATCTGAAATAATTTACTATTGAGTTGTGAAAACTCTCTGAATACTCTGTACTAATGCCTTCAAATGACAGCCAAACCTGGTGCAGCCATCTGCATGCATTTAACCATGCCAACCCCCTGTTTTTAGCATGTGTATTAATATTAAAATATTTGACAACAATTAAATCATCAACATTATTATCCGTTAAATTTTTGGTAAGCTTACAACTACCAATGACCAGGGCTAATCCAGAAAAAGATGTTGCAAAGTCTCTTGATGCTCCATGCACAAGCTGCAAACCAAGATAGACAAATGGAACACTGCCTCTAGAGAAACCAAGGTTTTGCACAATGGATTTAACAAACCGAGGTGAAGCTTTCATAGCAGTATAGAAATTGCTTTTCTCATTATTCACCCATTGTCCCCAAGCATAATCGTACTTTTTTAACAACATTTGTAAGTTTTTCAGATATATCATCAGCATATAACACGTGAAAAGGAACAAATTTACCGCTTAACCTTATCCTGCTTTGTATGGCACCAGAGGAAGACAACATCAAAAGAAGTTTACCAAGACCTTCAGCAATGCAGAACAATAAAGGAGAAAGATGACGAACACCATTATAACAACGTAAGAAGCCTGCCAGAATTTAGAATCGTTTTTATCCAACTGAAGAATCGTTTTCCGAAGCAATAACACTGCAATTTTTAAAGTTCTTCTACAAAACCATTCTTATTTTTGGTTATGATTCTACAAACAATAATAATAAGTGAAACGAAAATGAACTAAAACAATGGGTCAGAAATAAGTGACCTAGCAACATTGGTGATTCTAGGAATTAGGGTAAGAACATAAGAACTCATACAAGAGAATATCCAGTTTTGCATGAAACTATTACGAAGTAGACTTTAAGCCTAACTCAACCCCATAAAACCGGCTCATAGGGTTAAGGTTTGCACCCACTTATATACAATGAAAGGCTCTAATCTCTAGTCGATGTGGGATCTCCAACACACCCCCCCTCACGCCGAGACTACCAACTCGTGTGTGGGACTATATATTATGGGTGGTCCGATAGCGGCCTGCACTCGCTAGGATAGGCTCGAAATGGCTCTGATACCATATTACAAAGTGGACTTTAAGCCTAACTCAATCCCATAAAACCGGCTCATAGGATTGAGGTTTGCACCCACTTATATACAATGAAAGACTTTATTCTCTAGTCGATGTGGGATCTCCAACACACCCCCCCTCACGCCGAGACTACCAACTCGTGTGTGGGACTATATATTATGGGTGGTCCGATAGCGGGTGACACGATAGGCCCAACACAAACACT
>Ga0123342_1000992_pt1 | contig 47331 bp, 22 predicted proteins | sample Turbeawhitnodule_FD_89960 | JGI IMG/M metagenome (GOLD analysis project Ga0123342, IMG submission 89960) | Root nodule microbial communities of legume samples collected from Mexico - Turtle bean Mexico white nodule | ecosystem: Host-associated > Plants > Roots > Nodule | place: Mexico: Nepantla...
AAAAATAAAATTTTTGTATATAAAACTAAATATTTTTTTTAAAAAAAAAAAAAAATAAAAAATATATATTTTTTTATATATATATATATATATATATATATATATATATATATATATATATATATATATATATATACATGCATAAGAGTTTATAATATCAAATTTACATTAAGAAAGAAGGGAAAAATAAATGATAAGTGTAAATATTTTTTAGTCTCATTATTTATTTATTTTATTCAATTTAGTTATATTATTAATAAAATAAATTCCCAATTTAAAAAAAATATTTAATGATAAGATCACTTTTCATCCAATTAGTACTGAAATATTTAATTTTAATAATCAAATAGTGCCGGTTTTAATTTACGCATTATACAATTTATTACCAACTTATAGTATCGGTAAAAAGTTGTTTTTATGTGATAAAAATAAATATATGAAATAATTTTTAAGTGATAACTAAATTTAAATTGAATCTATCTTTAATTTTTTACTTAATTGATTGCGTATTTAAGGTATTATGGGTTTTCTGGGGTTAGTTTTAGTTTTATATAAGATTAATTGTTGTATTTAAAATGACGAGTACTAAATAATACATTTGCATTGCCCATTAATAAAATTTATGTATTGATATATAAAAGAAAAGGATACTTTTTTCATTATACGTGCAATAATAGGAATTTTATGTAAAATGATTAATATATAAATTGCAATATTTATATTTTATTTCACACGAATTAAAGTTAATATTGCAATAATAGTCCATACATTTATTGGATTCAAATATCAGTCTAATCACAAAGTTCTTCGCATAACACATGTTTTTAAAATATGATAATAAATAACTTTTCATATTTCCATAAAAATACCACAATATCTTCATTATATAAATAAAAGCTACCAAAAACATAAACATTAAAAACTTCCAAAAATAAAAGAAATACAAAAATCGTTATAAGCAATATACGTAAATAAATTTCCCACAACAAAAAAATGATGTAAAATATACGTCACAGTGAGTTTAATAAAAGCCAATGGCCATAATAATAATAATAATAATATAATAGAAAATCACGTTAGACGAAACGTGTTTACACGTAGGACATGACTCGTCAAAATCACGTTTTGGATTGCAATAATAAAAACAACTAGAAATAGCGTTCGTGCACCAACACCAAGAAAAAGACAAACACGACTTATTATAGAAATACCAATTATGACGCTTTATACTACAAAACAAAACATTTTCATTTTTTTTTTCTTTTTTACTTCATCAATAATCATGTTATTTTAAAAGCTCCTTTTTATCGACAAAAAAAAAGTTAATTAAACAAGAAAAAATAAACCTTATATTATTTTTAAAGTGGGAAGTTACTATATAAGAAAGTTGATTAATCAGAAATTATGACAATAATTATTTTTTAAGATGATTATTATAATAAAAGTTAATTTTTTGTTTTCACCTTGGGTGATTGTACGTTGCATGGGGCTTGGGCTCTGTTATAGAATATCTTTTTGTACCTTTATATTTTGTTGGGCCACTGTTGTTAGTATGGGCCAGTATGATGCTTTGAAGGCTGTGGGCCATACTTGGGCCATGGTCCATTTACCAAGTCATAGGTGGGACCATATTTTTTTCAAGCCATTCAAATCCCAATGACTCCATATCTATATCTATATGCATATCTTATCTTATTCTTCTCATCTTTCATAAATTTTTTTAATCTTTGGGTTGGTTCATTGAGTTTTGTAGCATTCTATTTGTATTATATGCCACAAAGGTCCAAATAGAGAAAAAATTGTTCAAATAGAGAGTTGGCAAAAAAATATCTTTAAATGTTTAGTGTAGTTGTATTTTATGAATTTGAATTTGAAAATACTAATTAAACAAAAATGGTAAGAATACTCAATTAAAAAAATTAACCATGGGATATACTCATAATAATATTTTCTATTATACTTGTCATTTTAGCTTAATTAAATGATTTTTTTTAAATATATTAAGAGGTGAACTTTAAATTTAATTCAAAAGTAATATGTAAATTTCCACCCACTTATATATTTGTTATTTTAGCTTAATTAAATAGGTTCTTTTAAATATATTAAGAAGTGAACTTTAAATTTAATTCAAAAGTAGTATGTAAGATAAGGTATGCACCTACTTATATATTATGAATTGACTAAGATATGTGAACTCGTGTGTGAGATTATATAATGGGTAGTCCGATAGAAGGTGGTTTGACAAATCCAAAAAACTCTTGTTAAGATAAATTTTAAATAAGTCTAATATTATATTAAAAAATAAAGTTTAAATCTGATTAAACTTTACAAAATCGACTAATTATCTAATAATATTATCTTTAATCCGTGACATCTAAACAATGAAATGAAAAGAATGAGACTAAGTGTTGTTAGCATTTATGATATGATATTCCAAAGTTAAGGAGAAAGTTTTAATTTGAGAATTTAATTGAGAAATTGCATTGTACCTTACAACAACGAGTTCTTAACTTATTTGGGGGCAACCTGGATAAAGTTCAGCAATTCAAAACCAGCAAACTTTTGATTTGAAAAACATGTGAAAACAAATGATGAAAATGGGAACCAATTTTTGCTTTTGCAAAAACTCTGCAAATTGCACTAACTTCTGCTGACCCAATTACTGTCAGAACCTACCACTTCTAGAGAACACTGAAATTTATATTCATAACTACACTGTTTTTGTTTCTGATGTGTGTCCCTTCAAAATTAAAAGAGAATTTTTTTTTAATTTCATTAATTTTGGTGAGCTAAAAAGATAGAATTAGAGATATAGATGAAGAAGTAGTGTGTTCTGAATTGCAGGTTTGAATTGAATAGGAAGCAGCAGTAGCAGGTGTCAGATAATGGAAGAAGCTTCAATGTGTCTGAACTGAAATCTGCACTAATTTTGTTGTTGGAGTGTGGTAGACAATGGGCCATCACAGGTTTTGCAGGGCTACCCTACAAAATGCCCTTAATTAATCTCATCTGCATCATTAAGTTTAAACTTCTAAATCATGATTTATGGGAAGAAGAATATAAGGTATACCCTATTTATTCATCTCACAATATACACATAGTACAAGACAATATTTAAGACAAATAACAAGAGAATCAACATCAATGAGAATCAAATATCTTACCATACTTTCATACTTTTATACATTTTTTTAACATTTTTTTATTTATATTATAACTTTAAAATTGATTCGTCTTTCTAGTTTAAATTTTAAACTTTTAAATATTTATAATAAAGAAATTAAAAATAAATCATTACGTTCAAAATCTGTTTGATAAAAAAAATTAACTTATTCCAATATTTTTCTGACTATATTTATATGTATTCGATTAAAAATAAGTGATTTATTTATATTGGTTAGACTGTATTTATTCTAGTAGAAAGTTAGTGACAAACTTCTGAGATGAAAAGTTATTCGTTTTTATGAGATTATGTACATAGGTTGGATCTAAACTTTGAACTAGAGATAATTTCGGATGAAAGTATAAGAAAGAAAAATATATTTAACCTTTTACATATTTATAATCAATAATGTATTATGTTTTAATTAATTATCATTTATCATTTAAAATATTTTTTTATGAGTAATTAATATCAATTAATAGTGTTTTTAACTTTAAATAATGATATAATCCTTATATGAGATTTTTTTTCACTATTTTAATTTTCTTATTCTATAAATCATTTATGAAAAAATAATCTAAAAGAAAATATGACTAAGGCAAACCCTAATTAATTTCTTGCTCTCTATCATGTAGTAATATTATGAATATAGTAAAGAAAAATGTGAAAATATCTTGTGTTTGTTGATGTTGATTGAAGCCTTATATTTGTAGTGTAGGTTCCTTATCTTTGCCAGATCTATACTTGTAGGGCACCTTCTTCTTCCATGGAACCTTATAAATATCTATAACCTAATTAGACCTAACACCCTAAAAATAACATTATAATTTATGATAAAAAAAATTCAAGTTTATAGAATTTTTCTTCTAAAATGAAACATTTTATTTATTTTTTAATTACTGGGTAACAAAATAATTTATGTTTTGAAATTTGACGTGACACCTAAAGTTAAAAAAAACTTAAAAATTAGATATTCCAAATCCTTTATATAAATAAAAAATGAGGGATCTCTCTATACATCTTCTGGCTTAGCTTAGTTGATAGCTTTAACTTCATGAAAGAGAATTTTGTTTATACAATAACATGTGAACCATAATTAGAATACAATAATTTAATAGGTTCATATTTAATTAATACAAAGACAAATGTTAGTAGGTTTTTGTTTTTGTTTTATATATTTTTATAGTTCCAAAATATGTTGAGACAAAATCTTGTAATTCTTAATTTTTAAGGTAAATTATAGTCTGTTTATATTTTGTTTTTAAATTGCAAAATTCACATGTTAAATAGGGTGACCCACATCTAAAAAAATACATTGATATTTTTTAATATTTATTTATATAATAATAAATTAATCAATCCATTCAATAATATATGTAACCAATTAAAGTAAGAGAGAAATCAATATTTTTTTACTTAAATTGAGTTTAGTGATGTAAGTAACATCCATATAATAAAATCAACTTAACCCATATCGATCAAAATTTAATAAATTAAAAAAAATGGAAATATTTAATCTTTATACTAAAGATAATATTTTATCCATAGTCCTCTTATAATGTCACAAAAAGTGTAATCTACATTTAATAAAAAAAAAAATCTCACAGATGACATATACATTAAACCTTACACTCACATATGGCATACTGATAAACTTTGTGAACATAATACAAAAAGTCTATTAAAAATGTAAAATAAAATAAAAATTATTTAAAATATTAATAATAAATCTTAAAAAAAATGATGAGTTTTGATTTTTCATCTTTATTGTTAGATTTATTATTTTTGACATTTCATTCTTAAAACAAGAGTAAATATTGTAACCGATTAAAAAGTTATAATTGTTTCGTATAATTTTTTTATAGATATATGTATAAAAAGAGAATAAACTTCAATAATTTTATATAAAGATTATATATTAAAATTGTTTTATTTAAATATATTATTTTATTTTCATGTAATTATTAATCTAATCCATCGTTAACTACAACTATATAGGAGTGATTACTAGAGTTTTGACTACATATTGGAATTTATCTATCACAAACAATTTTAATATTATTTAAAAAATATCACAGCATGAATCTAGATTATTGTAAATGCCAATAAAAACATTCAAAATTTGCATAGTTTCTTCGAAAATTCAGAAACATTTAGCATAATCAATCCACCAAAAAAAACATATACAAAATTAAGAATTAGACTAAAATTATATATATTTTTTAAAAGTTGAAACCCTGAATTAAAAATGTTATTGAAGAGGAAACAAAAACTTGAAAACAAAGAGAAAAGAAAATTGAAAAGAGATAAATCAACAAATCGTGTTCTTACATTAATATATTTAAATAAAAAATAGTCGGCAGAATGTGACGATTATTAGCCGGCGATTCGTTGAATTGGATTATAATAATTAATTAATAGTAATTAAGTGTAATAATTGAATTGAAGAAAACTAAGGAAAGGAACGTGTTTAGTGTCAGAAATGGGAGAAGGTGTTAAGAATGAAATTAATAGTTTGATTTGAAAAATAGTTCAGAAAATAACTCATCACTGCCATTTTCACTCTCTGTAGCAACTTCAGAAATCAATGCTTCATTAAATAAATTAGTGGAATCTGACTTTCTCATCATAATCTTAATTATCATATTAAACCGGAATTTTAGGTGTGTTTTCATTTCAATGGGATGCATCATATCGATGGAGACAGTGTATTATTTAGCTTACAAAATTTAACTTAAACAACTCTATAATATAATTAATCAAAATAAATAAATAAATATATTTTAAGGGTTGTACATATTTTTAGGGTTTTACTGGATTCTTTTAATGTTAGAGCAAAATTAAGATATGTCTTCATGATTAAAATATGTATTATTTGATTTTCTATAAATGTTAATTTATTTTTTTATCGGTAATAAAAAATTAATAAATATGAGTCATTTTAGGTTGGTTCAACTCTTATACACAATGATAACTTTAATCACTTTAAGTAGACATAATTTCATGTATTACTATACAAAACACTCATAACTTAACTTAGAGAAAGTCACGTGATATACCAAATAAATATCTCATAAAATCATCCTCATACAAATCATCGGGTCTATGCACCAATCAGAAATTTACCTATCTTAATACATTATTGTCGTGAATGTCGTTTCGGAGTACAGTACATCATAAGATCACTCGATCTCAAATGGTACAAAATATATATATATATATATATTATATATTAAAATAGAATTTTTTTTAATATATTGTATTTATCTTGGATAATTGTGGTGGCTAAACAATTAATATAGTACTCAAAATTCATTAAGATTGGCGTAATTTATTTTTGGAATAAGTAGAGATAGTAATATAATGAATTAAGATTAAATTCACCAAAGTATTCATATTTAATAGTTATATACGTACATATTTATTGGCACCAACATATAAAATATATTACTGGAATATGGAGTTTCCAAAGATAATAAAAGAAAATAAAATAATATATGCATCTTTATCAAATAAAAGTTATTTGATAAACATATAAACAAATTAAAAAAGAATAGATTTTTAATTTAACTATATATATATATTAAAATTTTAATCCAATATTACTAATTAAATCCAGGATTTAAATTTATTTAAATTTGAAAAATCAAATTGAAAGGGATTTGTTATTCTCCATTTATAAATTCTTTTTACGTTGAAAGTTTGACATCTGAAAAATATAAAAAATTTGTAAAGTAAAATTATACGTGTGATTGCAAAAAAAGTTTGGTTATGGTGATTCATTGGTGTGTTTGAGATGATGATGATGGCATAAACTTTGCTGCAGAAAAGATTCCGAAAGAGATTCACCAATTGAGCACAGTGAAACGGTGTCTGTGTCTAATGCAGTGCCATGCTACCCTTTTTGGGCTCCAAAAAGCCCATGTGGGCCCCCATTACTAATTTGTGCCCTAAATAAGCACTTTCAACTACTGTTCTTCATCACGATTTCACCCTCTTTGCTTTACCTTTCCGTTTTCAGATACAGTAACGTTCATAACTTGCCACCTTAATTATTTACCACACATTATCCACCAAAGATCAAATCAATCAATTTGGGATACGTCATTGTTTATTTTAGTGATTTCTGAATCGACGAAATTGATGTGACACAGTGAAATTCTGAAATCAAACTCCATCATAAAACTTTTGCATTCAATAAAATTATTTATATGAAGTTTGTATTTAATGAAATATTTTAATTTATAGTTGATTTGAGATCTCTAATGCATTTATTTACGTAGGTATGGTGGGTGATCTAATAACAGTTAACTTGATAAGTTTAATAAATTCAATAGCAGTTAACTTGATAAGTTTAATAAATTTTGGATAATTCGATAGCAGTTGATTTGATAAGTTCAATAAATCACTCTGATACCATATTAAAAAATAAATTTTATGTATAACTTGATATGGTAAATCTAACTTATAAAGTTAGATTTGTAACTATTTTTTAATTGAAAGAAACTTTATTAGAATGTATTTAAGAAAATAGTATTACTTACTTTAGAAATTTATATATAATAAAAAAAATCATATATAAAATATTATTATATTTTTTAATGGATAAAAAAATTAATAAATTAATTTGTAGTATTTGAGGATTTTGCATCATAAAAGGTAACCTAGTGCTATTCCTCCCATATATTACTACATATAAAAAATAATTATAGATAAAGTTGGCTACATAGCTGTTATATATGAATTTTGAAAATTCATAGAGAAAAAAAATCCATAGATAGTTATATATGGAAAAAAAATCTATAAATAATTACTTTTAAAAAAAATTGATAGATAATTTCGTATATAAATGATACAAAAGGAGCTTGGATAATTGAACAAGAGTATATATAGAACTTTCTAACAAGTGAATATAATATAATAGCATTGCTACATTTGTGCACCTATATAAGCAACACAATAGATAGAACCCTCGTGCACATGCATAAAATGATTGTAAAAACTTTATAATATATTTTAAATTATTAAGAGAAAGATTGGATTCAAGTTTTGTTAATGGATCGGATCGGATCAAATTTTTAATGAATCAAAATAAATTAATAATTTTTTAATGTAATTTATTATCATAATTTAAAATAAAATTTATTTAATTGATTCACTTTGTCCAACTAAGGTCACACAAGCCACCGTCATACAACTAAAGCACACATAATGTAACTTGGTAAGTGCCAATTCTTTAAGACTATGCTTTAGAGAATAAATATTATTATTTTTAATTACTTAAGTATGTGGATATTATTAATAAGTTTTATTTCTATTCAAATTAGTTAAATTCTAACGTACCAAACTAGTCAAAAAAAATTATTTGTATCATTCATATAAGTTTCCTTTACTTCTTTTGTTGGATAAATGTGAATCCATTTGGAAAGTGGGAAGAAAAGGGATTATAATTTAGGGTTGAAAAGAAAGCAAAAAGAAGGAAAAAGGAGGTTTTGAAGTTGAGATTTGATAAGAAGAGGTGGTAAGTGGAACGAAAGATTAAGATATCTAATAAGGAAAGATGTTTATACACGGTTAAAAATATCAAATATTTTATATTATTGTTTAATAAAAAAAATTATAATATATATTAAATAGATTAATTGTTGCAAATATATTGACAACCAATACAATGAGTAATGTTTTGTTTCTTCCTAAAAATAAATGTTGAATATCACACATAGATTAGAAATAAGAAAATTTTATAGTATATAAGTGTGTGCAAATCTTATTTTGTGGATGATTTTGTAAAGTTGAGGTAAGTTTAACGTTACAAGAAAATAATTAAATAGAAACTAAATTTAGAGACAAAAAAAATAGTCATTAGATTGACTAAATTAGATACTATTTTAAGACTATTGGTATCTAAAGTAGTTTCTATTATTAATAATTTTTTTATTCTTTAATGTAAAGTCCGCTTCCTAATATCACATCAAATCGAATTAGAAGATATTCTAACCAAAATTTGTTGGCTTTATCAGACTACTCGTTCTCGTACCATTATTGGACCATCCATGAATATATAGTCTGACGAACGAATTAACGGATCTCAACAATAATAAATTATAATTATTTTATATAGAAGATTAAAATATTATTTTCAACTCCAAAATTTTTTATTCATTAATATAAGGATCGCTCTCTAGTACGATATCAGATCTATCTAGAACATATCCTATCGAGAATTTGTTGACCCTATCAGACTATCTGTTCTTGGATCATTATTGGATCACTCATAAATATACAGTTTCATGCACAAGTTAACCGATATCGACACTAATAAATTATAAATATTTTGCATAAGAAATCAAAATATCATTTTCAATTCAAAACTTTAAAAATATCCATTTTACTTATCATTGAATCAAAGTGATGTTAAAATTGTAAGATATTTATAAGAAATTTGAAAGTGGAAAACATAGATGATGAAACCTTTTGGAAAGAGTTAGAGATAGGGCATGACCATTGAGAAGTTTTAAAGGACAAAGGAAAAGAAAGTGGTCACCCTAACTCAAAAGCAAGCTAAGGGGAGGCCCATTTGTCGTAATTGTTTTGTACAAAACTCCTTGGCCACTTTCCAACAATAAAGCCACTTGTCCCAATTCTTTCCACCTTCACAAGTTAACCCTAGGAGGATAAGAGTGAATGCCCTTTAAGGTCACTTTCACTTATCTCCCACTTTATCACACATTTTTCTTATCAATTCTCATCTCCAAACTCTCTTATAATAACAAACCACAATTCATTCAAACATAGGAAAAATATTGCATGCCCAATTCTTTAATTCGACTTTAATTGGAGTGGGTGGATCAATAATCGGTGCTAGTTTTCTCCTTTCTTAATGCTTCTTCCATGACGTGCTCAAATTAATTAATGTACAACACAATTTTTATTCTAATTTACGTGTAATGAACAAATTTTAAGTCTAACTAAACTTTATAAAAGTAGTAGAGGTTAAGGACAATTTAAATACATCTTCCTCCTTCGATCAATTGAGACTTTTTTCAAGATAAAACCGTGACGGAACATTGACCTTCAAAACGGACAACATCTTTGATGCAATGATTGATTCTATCTCTCGAATTTGAGGTCGGAACAGTGATACCGTCTGTGAGGATAAAAATGGTCTCAAGCCCTTTAAGCTAGGGGGATCCACTCTCCTTAGACTTCGATTGGGGGCTTGTTTCAGTACGACCAATATAGTCTCACATTGTTTAAGAGTTGATGTTAAGGAAAATTTAAATACACTTTTTTCCTTTAACTCACTGAACCCTTTTTAAAGACATAACCATGACGGACACCAACTTCCAAAACAAACAATACCTCAGATGCGATGATTGATCCTAGTGATGTTATCTCTCTTACCTGAGATCGGAACCAACTTAAAAGTTAAAGTTGAAGTTTCCATCCACCATGAAGATGTGAAATTTTGAAATAAATATGGGCATTAAATAATTGAAGCATGTTGATAACAAAGTATTTAGACCTAGAAAGAAAATGAAAAAAAGAAGAGAAAAGATAGTGACTAGAAGGTATAGGGTTTGTAGGTGTGTGGTTGCATCACACTCACACGTAGCTTTCCTCACAAATAGCTTGTGGAATTTGGGTGAGGGAGTTAAACTTCTGGAGGCTTCTTACGTGTGTGAATGTCAAAAAATTCGTATGCTTACCATGTGTTATACTTTTCAACCTTAGTTTTCTAAGCAAATAAATATAAATGCTTTAATTTGTTCTATTCTACGTCATTCTTGGTTCAACGGTGGTTAAAATCTCATTCAACAAAACTAAAGTGTATCTTCAAAGCATTAATTAAATAATATATATTATATGCTTTGAATTATTATAAAAAGTAACATTAAATGGGTTTTATGTTTCAAATAAAATCATTTGAAGAAGTTTTTGTTAGACGGGAAAGTAACTTTAAATAGATAGAAAAAAGCACAAGGATATAATTATATAAATAAAATTTTCGTTTTTGGACAAAAAATATATATTATTATGTAATTATAATTTAGATTTTTTAAAATAATTAAATTCTTATAAAAAATTTATTATTTAAAATTTTTTATATGTTTTTTTTATTTAAACAAGTCATTTAATTTAAATTAGCTGATGTAATATTATTTTAAATTTTTTTATTTCTAAATTTAAGCTAGTGTTCAGTGGAATTTGTTTTTTTACAATTTTTATGGTGTGTAATTTTCACATAGCATCATATAGTTTTACATATGTCAACTAAATCATATATTGATGTAGCACAAAGAAAGTCTTAAATTTAGAGTGTTACAATTAAAAATATTTTTCAATCTTAATAAAAATATAATAATTTTTTTAAGTTGTAAAATATTGAAATACAAATAAAAATCTATAAAAAAATATAAGTCATATAAAACCTTTGCCTTAAAATAAAATCGGTGATAAGAAAATCTTTAAAATAATGACATTGTTTGATACAAATTATAAAAAAACTCATGATAAGACTCTTATACTAAAAATCACTAAATACTCATTAATATCAAAATCTCACTCCACTATTTTACTTTTAAATAGGATAAAAGATAATTTAACTCAGTTCAGTATGAATGAGTTGAAAGTTGCATGATTAGTTACTAATAATAGTAAATTTTAATGTAATTAATTAATTTAATATAAGTATAATATTTTCCTTTCTAACTTTGTCAAATGAGAACAAAAATCACTAAATTCTTGATACAAATTTTCATGGTTGATTCCAAAACTTCTATTTACTTTCTACGTAAAGATAATGAAATTATTATCTTAGTTTTCTATTTGAGTATCAACAAGTTTGAATTGAAATAGGTAAAAAGGACAAAAATCTTTATTTGTGCTCAATTGAAGAATAAGGTATAGGTACTTTCTTCTTATCTCTATATAATTTATGATGCTATTCCATAGATATCTAGAGGAATAAGGTGCAATATAACTTTATATTAAAACCAAAAATATATTTAAAGATGTTAATTAATTATGTGGGAGGAAAAAAAATATTTAAAGTGATAGGAATTGAAATTAAAGTGAATGTGATTGTTAATTTTAGGTTATTGAGAGAATAAACAAAATAGATAAAAAAAAATGTCATATTAGCATAAGTTCTTATATAGTTTTTTAATATATTTTTGTAACTTTAAAATCAGCCATGTTAATAAAGGAAGAAAGATTTATTAGAAATAAAAATATTGATTGAACATTTGTAGTTTTTTACATAATGTGCAATATTAACAAAAAAAAAACTCAATTTTAATTGCTTGAAAATCAGCCATGGGAACAATTTTAGCAAATTCTATAACTTATGTTAAAAGAATTTAATATAAAATTAAAAGAGATTATAAATGAGAATTTTATTGCAATATTGACTGTATAAGATTAAAAAATATCAATATAAGTTCAAACACTAATAGGATAGTATTGAAAATTAAGGAAGTAATAAGCACTTTTATTTTTGTTAAATAATTTATTATTTTTATATAATAATTTTAGTAAAATAAGTTATCATTTTTATATAATAATGAACTGCGAGTATTTAAAACCAGACATGTAAAATGTTCAATTCTATTTGTTTATCATTTTAGAAGTTGAACGATATCAATAACTATTATTATCACAAATTATTTTTTTATTATATTTTTTCATTTATTATTCATACGGTGATAGAGATGACGGTAAGAAATTTTTTAAAATAAGAGTCTAGAAAGAAAATATTTATTAAAAATAGTATAAAAAAATACCAAGAAGTTATAGAAGAGTGTTAATTATATTTTTTATTTACGCGCAATGTTTTCATAAATAAAATTTAAAGAATACTCTTTTCATTTTAAATTACGTGCTATTAATTTATTAATTTATTTTAGTTTAAACTATTTACCGTTTGAATTTAAAAAAGTTTTGAAAAATATTTTTTAAGCATATTCCCTCGATTTTTTCATTGTTTAAGATTCTGACATTGAAAGTAAAAACCTATAACTAGTACTGTATTTTTCATGAAAGCTTCTAAATATTTTTCTGTTATACCTCTTATCTCTTGATTAATTAATTCCTATAAAAACATAAATTCATTAAACAGTTGATTAAGTTGATTAAGTTTAAATTGATTAAACAGTAAAATTTAAATTGAAAATGTTAAGAAGTGTGCTTTAAGCTTAACTCAACCTCATAAAACCGGCTCAATGAGGTGAGGTGGTTTTCATCCACTTATATACTATGAAAGACTCTAATCTCTAGTTAATGTGGGATTTCCAACACACCCCTCACGTCGAGATTACCAACTCGTGCGTGGAGATATATGTTATGGGTGGTCCGATAACAGCCCGATGACGGGTGGTCTGATAAACCCAACAAATACTCGCTAGGATAGACTCGAAATGACTCTGATACCATGTTAGGATAGGTTGAGTTGGGCTTAGTGAATCCAATCCAATGAACAATTCACTTCAATACGATTAATAATTGATTTTTTTCTTTTACTTTTTTTTTCTTATTTTTTATTGTTTTGATGAGAGTGCATTAATAGAAGATTATTTTACTTTCAAATAACTATTCAGTATTTGAATGTAATAAATGTTATAATAACATCTTTTTGATAGTTGTGTTTATTTATATAATCTTGATGAATTCTTTTACACTTTGACTGAACTTAATGTATATATCATGATGATTAAAAGTACATTACGATTTATCTTAGATTAATCGTTCATTTATCTTAATACATTTTTCTTGAGATCCTCAGGTGATGATGGTCGGTATGCGTTTGACCCCTCAAAATAAAAAAAAACAGTTAATTATTTATTTAATATTATAAAACATTTTTTATTTTTTTTAATCCCAAAAGCTCTTCTGGTTTAACATAGTAGTAGGTGTAATAGTAAATAATAATAAAGAAAGTTATAAATGATAGTTTTACATTGGAAAATGATAGTGTTACTTTGAAAACATGTAGTAATATTTAGAAGAGTATGAATGAGGAAGCCATTTTGTCCAAATCTGAGAACTGTCAGATTTACTGCAAACTGGTGGAGATGGTTAATGCTACTGCTCCCTCTGCACAACAATCTCTCTCTCATCATCCCCACCATCCTTCAAACATGACCAATTATATCTATATATATATATAATACTAGTTAAACATATTCTTAATAAAAATTAAAATATTTTATAGTATATAATTAGTGCAAATCTTATCTTATAAAATTTTTATGAAACTGAATACATCCAATTATATATAACTTGAAAATAATTGTGAAACAATGGTTTTAGTTTTTGAAAAGTATTGTTTATCTTGAAACATGATAAATATCATCTCTGTGTGTGTGTCTCAATAATAGTAGTAGTTGTCCACTTCATCTTTCATTCAAAACACAAAATATTCTCCTACGTATAGAATCTCAACAACACAAGAAAAGAAAATAAAAAAAACATTATGGTACCTTATTTACACAGAACCATAAACTCACCTTCTCCACTACTACCCTTTCACCACCACACAACAAAACAAGCAAACCAAAAACACCTTCCTTCTTTTCCTCTATTTCTCCTACACATAAAAACACACACTCCACCATTCACTCATTATTCTAATCTACTTTTTTTCTGAACTAATCCTTCACTCCACCAACACCAACCCTTCCTAGTCACACCACCGTTTCTAAACTAAACTAAACTAAACTCCTTTGTTGCTTGTGTTCCTTGTTTGATCTTCTTTTGTCTGCATTTGTCCCTCTGATTTCAGCCACAACACACCCTTTTTCATAAATATTAATATTAAAATACCAACAGAAAGAGGGTGGTGGGAGAAGAAAAGTTGCGAGGCTCACACTGTGCCATTACCAAAGCCACTTTTTGTCTCTTGAGTTTTTTATAAAGCTTTTTCTTTTTGTTTTTCATTGACTTGTTGATTCAAGAGGGGTTTTCTTCATCCTTTATCTAGCTGAAGAGATCATGGTTGCTGTGTAGTTAGTTCTCAGAAATTCAACCCCATCATGGATCTTGAGTCTGTTATCCATAGGAACACAATTAAGGTAAGGCCAAGGCTTAGAAAGCCTGTGTGTGATGTGCCATGTGGCATTTTGAGCTAAAATACTATTACAGGATGAGAAATATGTTTCATAATCTTTGGTTTGTATATGATTATCATATCATCATGGTGATGGTGATGTGATATATGCAGGAAGAATCATGGAAGACAGTGTTAACTTTGGCTTACCAAAGCTTGGGGGTTGTGTATGGAGACTTGAGCACTTCCCCACTTTACGTTTACAAAAGTGCTTTTGCTGAGGATATTCAGCATTCAGATACCAATGAAGAAATCTATGGGGTGTTGTCTTTTGTTTTCTGGACGCTCACACTGATTCCACTGCTCAAGTATGTGTTCATTGTGCTGAGAGCTGATGACAATGGTGAGGGAGGGACGTTTGCTCTGTACTCCTTGCTCTGCCGCCACGCCCGTGTTAGCTTGTTGCCCAACACTCAGCTTGCGGATGAGGACTTAACAGAGTACACCATAGACAATGGAACTGTTCCCATCAATAAGAAAAATGTTGGGTTGGGGTTGAAGAACCTGTTGGAGAAACACAGGGTGCTGCAAAGGGTGCTTCTTGTTCTGGCCTTAATAGGAACTTGCATGGTTATTGGGGATGGTGTGCTCACACCAGCAATTTCTGGTACTTGTGATGATGATATTGGGTGAATTTAGCTGCAAGCAAGGTTTTAAATTAAGGGCATACATATGTTTGATATTGCAAGAAATAGTACAAAAATCTTGACATTGTGGCTGAAATTGCAGTAACAAGCCGTTTTTTAAAACCTTGGTTGTAAGTAGTGTACATACGAGTCTTGATAACTAACTTTTGTGTGATTTTTGGTCATTCTGCAGTTTTTTCTGCTGTGTCAGGTTTGGAGCTTTCCATGTCTAAAGAACAGCACAGATGTAAGTTTCTTTATAAACACAAAAAACTAATTTCTGTCACAAATTCTCTTTTCCTTATATTTCTCTTCTTTTTTCTTCTCCATGAACTTTTAAGGGAATACGGCACTCACAGAAATCTCTAGATTTTATGCAAACGTTTTCTGGGTCAGTAGTTAAATAACCAAAAGAAGAAGAGAGGGAGAGAAACAGTTTTTTAACAACAGTATCAAAGTCCTTAAAATTTAGAATTTCTCAACTTTTAATGCAGTTCCAGCAGTCTATACTTTGTGCTCTAAGGAAGGGTTACAAATGGATTCTATTGGAGAAAGTTGTCCTTTTTTCTTGTTCCATTTTTTTTTAATATGCAGTAAGATTCTTTATTCAGTTACCAATTTTTTTTATTGTAGATACTATATATCTAGCTTACAATTGCAGATAACACTATGGTAAAACGTTTTTGAATTTGTTCCCCAGAATTTAGCTTTGATGGGTAGGTTTCAAATCGGTTGGTACCCTGACCAAATCAATCTCGGGAATATGTTCCCACAACAATCTAGAAATTTAGAATAATTCTAGTTTTGTGTACTATTTTTTAATATTTGATACTGCAGTTATCTTAGCTGGCTGTGCATTACCTTAGGATTGTAGGATTTTTGCCCCCCCAATGGCATATATGCTGTGAAGATATTAGTTAATAGTGAAAGGATTCTAGTTGGGCATCACAATAGATTTGTTTAATGAGTGAATAAGATCTGATTTGAACCATCACAGGAACCTCTAATTAGTGGACAAAAGGGGAGAACCAAAAGACAAGTGCATGCACAATTGTAGGTCCTCATAAATACAGATCAGTGGAAATTTCTTCGCCTTGATCAAAGCCAAGTCACTGTCTTGGTAAACTTCTATTTGAATACGTAACTGTTACTAAATTGATTGGAATAAAAATAGAAAGTACACATGAAAAGCATGGTTAAGATATGTAAAGCCTAACCCCACTAGTCAGAGATTTTTAAGTATAAAATAGTAGTTCCCTTGTAAAGTTGGACTCTCATTAGGTTATGATATGAAGCATTATGGTTTGGATGAGACTTCAATAAATCCCTGTGGAATAATCTAGAATAGTTGGCTGATGGTGTCTGATTGGATATAAAATTAGGTATGGCCAGTGGCCACTGTTAGACTGATCATGAACAGTGTCTGCAATTCCACTATTAGTAATAAATTATGATTATCGTGGCACCCAAACTAAACCTAATTCTGTCAACTTCAAAGAGTTGAAGCTGATGAAATTCCAGAATGAAGTCACCTAATCTTACTTTTTAATCTTGACCTCACTTTTGTCTCCTTGGATAATTTGACATCTGTATCATATTCTAGTGTTCAATAAAAAAATCATTTCAATTACTATGACAACAACTTTGGTAACTAGTATTTTTTATGCACCTCAACACCTGGCTTGATATACCCACTTGATGAATTATTTACCAGGAAAAACTAACACCTGAAAGTTAATTAATATGCTTTTTAAAATACTAATTAGTTTCAATTCAAGCAATCACATACACTTATACTAATTTGATGGCTAGTGTTATTCTTTAAAGCATAGAACCTCATAAAAACTACTCAAATCCCGTGTTACTATATTTCAAACACTTATTTTAAATTATGTTTATGTGTCGGATGTGCGTATCGAACACGACTCGTAGGACATATATCGGTAAAATGTCAAACCCAAAAAATAGTTGTTAGATTTCTGACAATTATAACACAGTTTTAACACAATTTTAAAAAGAAGAATTTATACACAATTTTCAACAAACATTAGAACTAGAAAATTTCCAACAAACATTAGAACTAGAAAATTTCCATGTGCTTTGCCTTAGCTAATTATTGGTTAATGGTTATGCAGATGTGGAGGTTCCAGTGGCTTGTGTAATACTGGTGTTTTTGTTTGCCCTTCAACATTATGGTACTCACCGTGTGGGATGTCTCTTTGCACCTGTTGTCTTGACCTGGCTACTTTGCATCAGTGCTATTGGTATTTACAACATCTTTCATTGGAATCCACATGTCTATCAAGCTCTCTCCCCATATTACATGTTCAAATTTCTGAAAAAGACTCAAAAGGGAGGATGGATGTCCTTGGGTGGAATTCTACTCTGTATAACAGGTATGGAGCAAATTGTTTACTAAACTGCTGTGTGCTTGATATATGCTATATCTTTCTGATATTATAATTTTTGTGTTCCAGGTTCAGAAGCCATGTATGCTGACTTAGGACACTTTTCACAATTGTCAATTAAGGTACATGAATGTTGCATTCATGACTGAAGATATACATATCAGCACCATTATGTCATTGATCTTTACTTGTATAGTTTCACTCTATTATTAGGTAAATATGATTTATATAAAGAGCTGCGACCAGAGTTTTCACTTTTTGAAGTTGATTGTACCCTCTACAAATTGGAACTATGTTTTCCATTTGCAGAAATGTAGAAAGAGTGCAAGGAGTGTCTCATTGTTTATTTGATGTTTATGACATCTAATGTTTCAAACACAATAATTATACATTTATGCATAACATTTTGGTATATTGAGTCAGACAGAACCAACTTCTTTAATTTAAGGTCAGAAGTTAAAAAATGCAGCATGAACCAAGGTCTGAAAGAAGTAAAGATTTATCTTTTGAAAAGGGTTCTTTACCTTTATGGATCTGTGTGTGTTTGCTGCACACAGCATATTCATCTAGTGTTATGTTTCTTGGTAACACCATCCAATACTAAACATGTTTGGCTTGAACCTTATGGTAACCTTTCTACCAGTTTTCATCTTCAACCATCCAATACTAAATTGGACTTTTCTTTTTTATAATTGATAATTGAGTTTCAAGCATCATTCATGGATGTCATGCTCTTGGTATATGGTTACTTCATTAGAATCCAATAGATGAATGATGATTAATAATTTGACAAAAAATCATTTACCTGCAGATTGCATTCACCTTTTTGGTGTACCCTTCCTTAATCCTAGCATATATGGGACAAGCTGCATATCTTTCAAGACATCATTCCCTTGAAAGTGACTATCGAATTGGGTTTTATGTATCAGTACCAGGTAAGTTCTTCACGATTTTATCTAAAAAGCACATATTCAAAGAAAGACTTGTGTTTACTTTTCTGCATAGCTTACTTTTCTTTTCCTTCTTTTCAGTAAAACTTAGATGGCCTGTTCTTGCAATAGCCATACTTCAAGCTGTGGTTGGAAGTCAAGCTGTCATCACAGGGACTTTCTCAATAATCAAACAATGTTCTGCTTTGGGATGTTTCCCCAAAGTCAAAATCATTCACACATCATCCAAGACGCATGGCCAGATTTACATTCCTGAGATCAACTGGAGTTTGATGCTGCTTTGTCTTGCTATTACAGTTGGATTTAGAGATACTAAACGCATGGGAAATGCAGCAGGTACCTCTCCATTATATATCTTCATGAATCATGATGCCTATGAGTATGATAACTTAAATTGATCATGACTGAATAATTTCTAAAGGGTCAAGATTAAATTTGAAATATTTCAAGAGTAAATAATGCATGTGCTGATCTTTATATTGCCATTGCATCACAAGTTGCTGTTAAAATCATACTAATTATGACTTCAGATTGATTAACCATGGAATTTTTTTTACAATCACAGATCATAGAAGTTAAACAATGATTATAAATATTTTGTTTTCTTTGCTTTAACAGGCTTGGCTGTTATAACTGTCATGCTGGTGACCACTTGCTTAATGTCTCTGGTTATAGTCTTATGTTGGCACAAAAGCATTATGCTAGCAGTTTGCTTCCTATTGTTCTTTGGCTCCATTGAGGCACTCTATTTCTCAGCATCCCTGATCAAGTTCCTTGAGGGTGCTTGGGTCCCTATTGCCCTCTCCCTCATCTTTCTCATTTCCATGTATGTATGGCACTATGGCACAATAAAGAAGTATGAGTTTGATGTTCAGAACAAGGTTCCAATAAACTGGCTCCTCAGTTTAGGCCCCACTCTAGGCATTGTCAGGGTCAAGGGAATTGGGCTCATACACACTGAGCTTGTATCTGGGATCCCAGCTATTTTCTCCCACTTTGTTACCAATCTCCCTGCCTTCCACCAAGTTGTTATCTTCCTTTGTGTCAAGTCAGTCCAAGTGCCTCATGTCAGACCTGAAGAAAGGTTCTTGGTGGGTAGAGTTGGCCCAAAGGAGTTTAGGCTTTACAGGTGCATAGCCAGGTATGGCTACCGTGACATTCACAAGGATGACATGGAGTTTGAGAAGGATCTTGTGTGCAGCATAGCAGAATTCATCAGATCAGACACCTCAGAATATGGCCTAGGATTTGGAAGTTTTGAAGAAGATACAAAGATGACAGTTGTAGGGACTTCAGCATCAAACTTAGAGGGTTCAATAAGGATGTCTGAAGATGATCAACAAGATTCTCCAATGGAAGGCCCCTCAGAGTTGATAGAGGTTAAGCCTTCTCCTGAGAAAGTGAGGAAGAGAGTGAGGTTTGTTGTGCCTGACAGTCCACAGATTGATTTTGAAGCAAGAGAGGAGTTGCTTGAGCTAATGGAAGCAAAAGAGGCTGGAATGGCATTCATTCTGAGTCACTCATATGTGAGAGCAAAAAGTGGATCAAGCTGGTTGAAAAAATTTGTTATCAATTATGGATATGATTTCTTAAGGAGAAACTCTAGAGGACCAACATATGCTCTAAGCATACCTCATGCATCTACCTTAGAGGTAGGCATGATCTACCATGTATGAATAAGTTTTGGCTATAGTAGTTCTTATATCTAGTTTAGTTTTGTGACTAGTGATATTCTATGGTAGGTCAACCTTACACATAGTGATCATAAATGGTGGCATTTTGTATAGTGACACCCTTCTCCAAGCTTCTTGACAAGTGCTGTCTACCTGTTATATTCACCTCTGGTTTTGTAATTTTTCTTGGTACATAAATAAGCTGTCTGTAGGGACTAGTTCCCCCAGTGTCTAGCAGGCTCTTTTTTGTCCTTTTGCTCTAGCATGAATCTCAAATATAGATCATGTTCAAGATTTCAGCAGCACTATAACGACTCTCATGAAAAAAAGAGTTAATATCTTTGATAGTTTGATAGTTTGGTAGGGTGTAGCTCCAAATACGACAATTTTGTCTTACTTTCATAGCTTTTATAAATTTTAATAATAGTTCTTTTCTTATTACCAATCAGTGATGATATGACATGTGTTTATGATGACATGACATGTATTTAAAATCACGAACTTCTTCATTTTGCATTAGCAAATCAGCGACATTTAGTATATACAAATACGTAGTTCATTCGTCTTTTCATCTGTATATTGATACAAATACGTAGTTCATCTGTCTTTTCATCTGCATGAACGACATTCACTTGATACAAATACGTAGTTCATCCATCTTTTCATTTGCATGGACGACATTAAATAGTTTATCAACCTATTTAATGTTTTAATTAAAAAAATAAATTGAATATTTTGTGAAATATAAAATACTAAATTTATTTTTTAAATGTAAAATATCAAATTGAGATTTTTAAAATCCTGATAATGGATACAAGGTTAATTGGAACTTTTAACATACCAAAAAACGCAACACAACAACATATAAAGAACTAAAAAAAGTAGCATTTAGTCTATAAAATTAAACGAAAAATTATGCCAATAAAATAATAAATAATTAAATATACGATTATTCAAATTTGAGTTATAAGTGTGTAATTTTTTTTTTTTAATTTTGATATTATTCAAAGCTGCACAAATGCAATTCATTTCGCTTTGTTGTAAGGAGCAACTTTTTAACAATTTGATTGAGCAATATATATCTTTAATTAATTTTTTAAGCACTTTTTTTTAACATTTGTTTTCTAAACAAAAGAAAGTGAATTCTTTGAATCTTAAAAGAAATTTGGAATCTTAAGAAAGATGATGTTCTTCGTTTCTTAAGTTTTTTCTCTTTATCTTTTTCTTTGTTTGCTAATCCATCATTTCTTAATTTCTTTGAAAACTTTTGCTTTGTGTATTTGGTCTGTGTTCTTACTTCTTATTTATTATTCTTTTTTACAAATAAGGAATATTAGTGTAAATTAACAATTAAAAAAAGTGTGGATTAGAGGAAAAATATTTAAAAAAATCAATATTAATTATCCAGTATAAAACTTTCAAATTACACTTCAATTCTAAAAAATAAATTAATTTAAACACTACAATAACGTCATTAAATAGGAATTAATCTTAAAAACTAAAAATAATTATTTATTTTTAGAGAATAAATTATTGGTATCTAAATAATTGGTAATTAAAACTTTGATAACTAATTAAATATCAATTTAAAAACTATTTATTAATAATAAAAATTAATTTAGATATTAATAATTTTTTAGTTTCTAAAATAATATTTAATTTATTTAATATGGTCTCTAATTTCTATTTAATAATTTTTTAATAATAAAATTTGTGTACAATCAATACAAATTTTAGAAAATGTGATAATAATTTATTATCTAAGTATTTCAGACTATTTTTGGCTACAAAACTGGGAAATGGAGCCTATAATTCTGCATGTGCACACTAAATTCATTCAAAATGATGATACCAAAAGACTTCACTTTCATGATTGGTAATAGTTACATGAAGCGTAACTTGGACGATACTTGACTAAGAAAAGAAGGGGAGTTTCTATTTTGACCATAAAGACAACAAAATGAAAGTCAGATTCCAAGAACTTGCAAAAGAAAATTCCTAAACTCACAGCACAAATAATCAAAAGCATCAACATGTTCTTAGTATTGAGTAGGAAATCTAAACCAAAGAAGCACATAGCAAGGTGACATGTATTCATGCAAGAAAAAGAGAACATACATGTTGGAGATCTCATATCAACCAGAAATTAAGACATTTCATAGTATATAAGTAGGTGCAAACCTCACCTTATAAGTCGAGACATTTCATAGTATATAAGTGAGCGTAAACCTCATCTTATAAGTCGGTTTTATAAGATTGAGTTAAGCTTAAAGTTCACTTCTTAATAAATGTAAAAGAAAAGAAAACAAAAGAAAAGGGAAGTTATCTCTTGCTTTGGTATCTGTGATTAGTTTGATGGAACTCTTTGTCACACAATATTCAGTAGTATTGGATCCATAACTTCGCCTTTATTTTGTGTTAACTTACACTTATCGTTTAGGAATAATATTATAGCTTAGCAGCAACGCAAGTAGTTTTGCATGAAATGAAATAAATTAAGGAGTTTGTAATGGTTTGTACATTGATTTAAGACAAATAATAATGCTTCATATGTGATGTGCTGGTTTGAAATCACATTCAGGGAACATTCACAAACATTGAAGTTTGAACATGATATATCAAATCTCGTGAAAGCTTATCCTAAGTAATCTTGAATCTTGAGCTATTGTTTCAGTGAGTAAAATGGTAAATATAGTAAAATCAGAAACAAAAAAATGTCTCATACAATCATCTTATTCATATGACAGTTTCATATTTTATAAATCTCTATGACACGTGGATGATTCACATGTGATTATTTAACCTTAATAATGGTTTTAGTTTGAATCTTGAATATGCATATATGTGAACCAAATCCTAGCATTGAGTGTAAAAAAATGGTATGTGGTGAGTTATTTGAAGTTTCCCTTGGGAGAGGAGCCAAAGTGAAATGGGAAACTTATACTATAAATGCAAGCTTTGTGGAACCACCTTGTCGAGTATTGTTACAAAGACACGACAATCTAAAACACAGATCCATATGATTCCATCTCACTATCAGTTCTAAAGTCTGTCTCCTCTGTCTCTCTGCCATGTCTCTGTCACCACTACAAGTCTTGTTTGTTTCTCTATGTTCCTAATCCTTACTTTTTTCTTTCTGAAAAGGGTGGGGACTCGTTTCATTTCATGTGAAGAAACTGTGGTTTGTTTCTCTTATCAAAATGCATAGCCTTGTATATTAGACATTCATTGTGTGTCATGTGTGAGCATTTCTCATTAACTGAAGCAAGGGAACAATGAGTAGGAGTTGTTCTGTGCTGCTTTTTGCCTTTGTACTTGTGCTTTGTCTCTTCTCTCCAACTTCAGCCACACCACCTCCTGCTAGTGAGTGCAACAAGCTCTTGAGTCTAAACCAATTCCTTCAGTTGAATTTTCTTCCCATTAGAGTTTTCTTGCTCATGAGTTCAATTTCATGTGACATGCAGAAGTTGTTACTGGGGTTGTTTCCAATGTGGTTTCTGCTCTTGTTAAATGGCTATGGTCACTAAGTGTAAAATCCACAACCAAACCTGGTAGAGGTAAAGATCTTTCATTAAGTTCACTTAAAATATGCCATGTTTGGACTTTTAAATTATGCATAAGTTAAGAAGTTAATTTCATTTTCTTAAATGGAGACATTTTTCCAAACAAATCCTGTTCAGTATAAAAGTTTTAGTAGGTGTTTGGCTATTAGAAATCATAGTATTATTTTGAGAAAAATTGTCATAAAAGTCCATGAGTTTATCATATACATATATAAATGATACATACACTATTTACTTGTATTTTCAAAAGTGCTAACTTATTGGTCTTTCTTCATGGGGAATCATTTCTCAGTACAACATAGTCGTTCCATGGTTAAATTTGAAAGTGACTACAATGTGGAAACAATATTTGATGGAAGTAAGCTTGGAATTGAGCCACACTCAGTGAAAATATCTCCAAATGGTGAATTTCTTGTACTGGATTCTGAGAACAGTAACATCTACAAGATCTCTGGTTCAATGTCCAGACGTAAGCTTTCTTTGCTGAAATTGTCTAAGCTTGATCATACCCTTTTTTTCAAATACATTCCTCTTTGGTTTTTCTTGGTTGGCTTATAGAAGATAAAAGTACTTTGGCATTGTTGCTTTACTTTGCTTCATTATTCCAAAATATTAGATTCGAAATTCAGGCAATGTTTTTTAAGAATGTGTGTTGTTTGAGTTTTTTCTTGTTCATGGACTTTGCTTCATTCCCGGGACATCTTTTGATTCTACTAGGCTGTTGTACAGATTCTTGATGAACTTTTGTTAAGCAGAAGCTTCCGTTTTTTAAGGTACCACGTAGCTTTAGCCACCCAAAACAAAGTATAATATGCCTGCACATTCTTTTACTTTCAAATGAATAAAAAAGATCTACAGAATAAAAAAGTACAAATCTTAAAACACAGAACTTCCTTTTGGCTTCCTTACCCCACTCTAGTCCTTTACCTTTTTGTTGGTTCTTCTTTCTTCATAATATTTAAATGTCACATCCACAATAATTCAATTTTGTTATTTTGAGTTTCTTGAAAAAGGCTACACCATCTGTTACATCAAAATAAACAAAAATATATGATTTGGCTTCTGAATTAGACTTGTTTCAGCTTGTTGACATATGATTAGATACACTTTTGCAGTATCCAACTGAGTACTTTATCTTTGGAGTCTGTAGCATAAGACCATATAAAACATTGTAAACTATGAACTCATTGATATTTAACAAATAACTTGAGCTTCTATCAAAATAAGCCAATCTAGTTGATTGAAAATCAGAAAGAAATTCTACTCTTTATTGATGATATATTGTAGCTAATTTGTTTGCATTTCATTATGTTTGATTTTGACGTAATGAATGGATGAACCACAGATAGCAGACCCAAATTGCTTGCTGGATCTTCTGAAGGGTATATTGGACACATAGATGGGAGGCCTAGAGAAGCTAGAATGAACCACCCTAAAGGGCTTACAGTGGATGACAGAGGGAATATTTACATAGCAGACACATTGAATATGGCCATCAGAAAAATCAGTGATGAAGGTATATACACAAAATTCCTTGAACTCTCAAATTGCTTAAGAATGAAACGAGTGAACCAATATTGGTGAAATTCTCAAAATAGAAATCTATGTTTACATAATTATACTGTTCTTGACCTCCTTATGGATTCCATCTTTCTATGAGGTTTTGGACGCCAGAAATTATTGCATTCTTTATATGAGTGTTGTTACAATCTGAGACTGAATATCCCCTCTCAACTAACTGTTCTTCCGTCCAGTCTTCCTTCTTTAACCTTCAACAATGTTTGAGAAGTGCGATACTTACAAAGACATTCTAACACTCAAGTCAGCTAGTAACTGAGATGTTTATAAGTTTAGAACTAAAGAGTCATTACCTTTTTTCATAAGAATCCTATTTTATTTATAAGAACCCTAAAACTCCCTAGTTTAGATTAGCGGCTTATTACTTCCAAACTAATCTAATTAAGTTGCCTCCTTATTCTAATAGACCGAAAGATTCTGACCATTTTTTGAATGACAAGTGACTTGATTTTCTTAATATGCTCAACTCTATGACATGCCTTTTGTGCAGGGGTTACCACCATTGCAGGTGGAAAATGGGGCCATGCAGGAGGCCATGTTGATGGTCCAAGTGAGGATGCTAAATTTTCAAATGACTTTGATGTAGTTTATGTTGGTAGCAGCTGCTCTCTTTTGGTGGTGGATAGAGGAAACCATGCAATTCGAGAGATCCAACTCCATCAAGAAGACTGTACTACTTATGAGGAACAGGACTATAGTTTCAACTTAGGTATATATGATTCCTTGTAATATGATCTCAAGTATTTATCTTAATCCCTTTAAAATCTTAGAGCATGTTGATCTTCAAAAGCTATGCATTAACATTATAGGCATAGCTGTGCTTGCTGCTGTTGGATTCTTTGGCTATATGTTAGCATTGCTGCAATGGAGGGTGAGAGCTATGTTTTCTTCTCCAGATGTAAGTAACTCATGCTAATTATTTACTTCTGTAGCATGTTTCCTGAACCATTTTATCAAGTTTAAGAACCTATAAATTTCTAAACAACATTTGGTTTTGAGGTATAAATCTCTTCCTTGGTCGTAGTAGACTCCTTGTTAAGTTCTAAATAACCACTTGTACACTAAAGTGGAATATGTTTTCTGTATTCTTGATCACAGAACAGAACATTGTTTATTAAACATCATATGGTATAAGAGTAATAGGTTAGATATAGTCATGTTCATCATCTTACTTTTTCATTTCAGTTCTATTGAGTAGTAAACTTTAAGTTTAAGCTTAACTCGTGCAACAAAAACAAAGTGTGTTAAATGCCACAGAATGAATATTTTCTGTGTGAGCCAAATTGACACCACTAATACAAAAAGTAGACAGAAAGACCAATTTGATCCAATAAAAACACTAAAAAAAAGAGGTCAAGTGAAACTTTTTAATAGGGGAAGAAACTAAAAGAAAAAAAAATGAGAGTAAAAGTGTTCTTTAGTCAAATAAATAGTACATGTATCTAGTACAAGTGTTTTACATGGTTATTATTCACTCACCATCATGTATGGAAACTTGTTGACTTCTATAGTTTAAGAATCATACTAAGAAATTTGATTGGCTGATAATGTAAAATTTAAACTTATATTATAAACTGTGAAATATCATAACCTTATTTGATTTTCAGGATCCAAGAGCTCCTCCAAGGAGCAAAGGAGCACCATTTGTTGCACAGCCAATGCAAAGGCCTCCTCCTCCTGCTACAACTAAGTCATTCAGGCCTCCTTTGATTCCAAATGAGGATGAATTTGAGAAACAAGATGAGGGCTTCTTTGTTTCTCTTGGAAGGCTATTCCTGAACTCTGGTTCATGCATGAGTGAAATTTTGGGTGGCTTGTTCACAGGATCCAAAAGGAAACCACTGCAATACAATCAGTATCAGCAGCAGTATCAGTATGGTAACAGACATCCCAATACATGGCCCATGCAAGAGAGTTTTGTCATTCCTGATGAAGATGAACCTCCTTCCATAGAAACCAGAACACCAACACCAAGGGAAACCTACCCTCTCATGACCAAAGAGCTGGAAAAACCACAGCAGTTCAAGCCAAGTAGGGGTTACTTGAACAACAGGTGGGAGGGTGGTGACTATGAAGAACACCATCATCAACAACTTCAACAGCATCATCAGCAACAACTTCAACAGCATCATCAACAGCAGCATCCCAAGTTGCAACACCAGCAGCAGCAACAGGTCAAACTTCAACACCAGCACCAAGTTCACACACGTTATTCTTCCACCCCTCAAGGTTATTATGAGCAAAACTGTGAGACAAATGAGATTGTGTTTGGTGCAGTTCAAGAGCATGATGGAAGGCGAGAAGCCATGGTGATAAAGGCTGTGGATTATGGGGATCCAAAGTTCAGTCACCACAACATTCGTCCCAGATTAAACTATGTTGGTTATTCCCATGGTTATTGAATATTAGTGATGATTTCGTAGCATCAAAGTGATAGAACTCATTGACTTTGCTAAGAATATGAAGAGAGAGTAGTGCTCTAGATAAGTCACATTAGTCTTGAAATCACAAATCAAAATTACAAGGAAGAGAAAGAGAGAGAGAGGACATACTAATCCTCAAAAGTTTCTTTATAGAATGAATGTTGCAAGCGAGTTTCATTCAATGTTTTAATGTAAAATTGAAAAGACTCATGATAGTTCCAAACTCCCTTTTTTCTATAACATTACAAATTCATAAATTATTATTTCATTATAACATTCTATTTACAAGAAAAATATTAATTTAAAATTTATTTCAGAAACGGTACCAGTGAGGACTATACGACTGAAGTTACATCTCGATCCCCATCACTAGATTGACCGAGGTAAATGTCCACATTCATAGGGTCGACTGATAGCACAAGTTCAATTACGTTCAATCAAGGTCTGCGAAACTAATCCGCGATTAAAAGTTAGGTAATGCAGCCAAGGTTTTTGCTACCAAATTTAGAATCTAAATAATTAGTAGTTAAAATCTTGATATCTAAAATTGGTTTTTATCTAATGATTTTCTTGTAGTGTATATCGTTTCATATCTTGATTGTATAAATATGGTTTCAAAACTACCAAACCATTTTTTATCTCAATATTCCCATAATAATAATTTGTTCTTTCTTATTGTATTTGGTTATGACTTCTCAATTATGATAGATGTGTTCATCCTCAAATCTACATTGCTAAAGGAATTTAATTAAAATTCTTAATCATAAATTACATCGTGTTAAATAAGCTAAAACTACATATTAATAAAAGAGCTTAATCCAACAGAGTTTATGGTCACTAAGGTTCATTATAAAAGAGTATAGATAGACATAGATGACAGGTCAAAGTTAAGTTTAATGACATTTATGACTCATTAAGACTTCATTTATTTCAGCGTGAAGTGACAAAAGTATATCCCACCGAAAAGATAAAGTCGAGAAGGAGAATTTGAGAGGACAAAACCGATAAGGAGATACGAGAAGATAAAATTGAAAAACAAAACTCTTAAAAATGAGCGTCAAATAACCATATTTAGACAAAAAAAAAACAAACATGTAGTTAAAGAATATTCAAAATTTAGTTTTCATTTATAATAACATATACTACTAATGATTTATAGGATAATTAAATATGAAACTAAAAAAATTGTAATAACATATAATACTATTGATTTATAGGATGATTAAATATGAAACTAGAGTATATAATTGCATCCAATGTCAATAATGATTACTTTTGAATAGTACGTAAAAAAAAATATATGTAAATGAAAGTAATAATAGCTAAACACATGAAAATGATAATAAAATACTCCAGTAGTCCTATAATGAAATCCTAATTATCATATCATTTATACATAATTGAACGCCAGCTACATAATCATTAGTTTTGGATTTGGATTTGGATTTGGCATGCGAGTTCGTATTATTGGCTGCTTTTCTTGTAATCACAGCTGTGCATCCCATGCTAAAATATATACCTAATCATTGCTCAATAATTTTAATTTATGTTCATGAGTAATCGTGATATATATTTTTATTTGGGTTGATGATTAATCTGTGATAAATATAATTAAATTATTAGAACATGCTGCACAATCAAACTCCTAATTAACCTACACAAGAATCTTACTAAATGATCAATACACTATGAATCTTTGAAAACCATATTAATATTTAAAAACATATTAATATTTAAAAACATGGTATGTAGGTGAACATATTAATAGATGGGTTTTGTTAACAAGTGTCTGTTGTAAGTTACAAATTGAGTTCGATAAAAAATAACTCATAACAGGGAGTTGTGACATTTTTGAACGAACGAATCCGATAAAAAACAACTTAAAATAGAAAGTTATGACATTCTCGGACAATCGAATTTGACAAAAAACAACTTAGAATAAGAAATTGTGGCATTCTTAGACGATCGAGTCCGACAAAAACAACTTAGAACAAGGAGTTGTGACATTCTCGAACGATCAAGTTCGATAAAATCAATTCAGAACAGAGAGTTGTAACATATCCTAATGACCAAATCCAACAAAAAATATTACACAATACGAAATTGTGTTTTTGTTCAGACCGCCAGGTCCAACCAAAAGTAACTCCGAACAGAGAGTTGCAACGACACTAAATTTAATTTAGCATTTTTTCTCGTAACATATTTCGTGGTATCCAACAATCAAACCACTTGAACAATATTTCGTGGTATTATAATATTATAAATTATTATAATTATATAATTACAATATTGCACATCAAATATTTAATGTTAAAATAATGAGTAATAACAATAATTTCTTAATATATACACATACAAATACTAGTACAATTTTATTTGGAAAACATTGTTTAAATCGGAGTTAAAGACTGAGATTGAATTGAAACATAAGTTAACAAATATTTAAATATCTATCCTTATGATTATAATAATGAATTAAATGTTTTTTCATAAAATATATCATGAATCTATAGAAAAAAGGTTCGTTGATTCCAACCAACATCAATTGTATCTATATTTTTTTTATCTATATATGTGTATGAGAAAAATTAAGCAATGTTTCTGTGAAAAGTAAGCAATTATAAACATACATATAGTATATGAACTAAAAACAAAAAAAAGAATATCTTAACATTGAAGTTTATTATGTACATTATAATAATTAGTAACATTTTTTCATTTTTCCACCAACCTTCTTCCTTAGTCGCATTTTATAGTTTTTAAGGTCCTTGAAAATTGAAACATTTGTTTTATAAGGTAATTAATTAAGATTATACTTGTTCTTTATTTTGTTCATGAGTGGAACAGTATTCTTTTGTTTGATACGTAGAAGTATAGATATACGGTCCTACGAAGACAACAATGGTGGTAATTTTCTTTCTATAAAATAAGATCAGAAAAAAAAAAATCCACGTATATTGGGCCAATTTAGCTGTATAATTACAAATTTTATTAATCATATAATTAATATAAAAAAAAGTATGAAATGAAATAAATGTGTGTGAGTATGATCAAGATTAATAATAGTATTATTTTAATTTTTGTATTATTTCCGTATTTATTCTTTATTTTATTGTTTAAGGAAAGTCTCTTCTCTTTGGGAAGAGAAATTTAATTCCTCATTAAGAAATCGATTGTATAAAGATCAAAGCATCTCCAAATAATTTGAATTAATGTACACATATAATTTATCTTAGTTTTATCTTATATAAAATTGTGTAAGAGTAGAAAGAAAATAAATATGATATCATATTATTTTTTTAACTTAGTTTTCTTGACTAGATAAAAAATACACCTACCTTAATGACATTATAAGTTTTACAAAAAGATAAAAGAATTTTATCAATAGAGTAAATAATTGATTCCAGAATAATCTTATTATATCCTTGTTATGGAACTAACTCTAAAAAACTTGCATTATATAATAAGGGATGAGATATAATTTCTACTATTTATTATCATATTCATTATAAATTCATCTTTTTTTTAAATATCTATAAATGATTAGTAGAGTTAATATTCATTTCAAAAATAAGCACTCTTATTCTTATTTATAAACTTCAATTTAAAAATACAGCGGGGCTCTTTTAAGGAATTTTAATTGCATTAATTAATTTTAGATGAGAATATTATTAATTAACATGAATGGGAGAATGCATTAATAAATATTTATAAGAGATAAAAAAGTATTAATGACAAATAATTTCAAAAGTATTATTACTATCTATTAAATTAAATTCTTTTTTTAATCATGATAAATTAAATAATCGAGACTTATAATAAATGTACCTATATAGGAAAATGATGACCTAGATAGTACCCGAAGTTGATTATACAACTGCTAACGTGTCGGTTATCTCTTCGCTTCTCACTTTAAGTCTCATTCTTTGATTACTCGAACTCATCGGATTGACTTGAAAAAGGTATTTCAACGATCAAGTAAGTACTTTGTGTAAAGAGTGTATAGTGAAAACTGATTAAAGCGTGTCTTACCTTATACCCTTATAGAGGATTTATTTATAATGTTTAGTTATGTACTTTTGTTGTGATGGACCAAATCTATCTAATATTACATAGCGTGATCGTGATTTATGGAGATATATATTGATATATTGGAGAATATCTTTAATAAATTAATACTTTTTACTGAATTAGTGTTAGCTGATTTTTGAGAATGTCATCCAGATTCAGTGATATGATCATGATTGATACGAAACTTTTACAATTAATGTTGTTCAGTTATTATTGAGTATCTATATTCTATACTAAAAAAATATTTCATCAAAACTGAGTAAAGACCATACAATAAAAAAATACATGATTATTCTTAATACACCTTTTAATGTAAAAGAATCTTAATAATTATTAATATAATGTATATTTTGAGTGCATTTTTAACGTGAATTAATATTGGTTAGAAAGTCGCAAAGTTACATGAATTTTATTTTAATAAGCTTTGACCAGTAAACACAATATATTACTGACATTTTTTAAAAAGTAATTATACCAAAATATAATAATCTGATTATATATAATAATAGTTTATAATTGAAATTACTGAAGGATGATAGAACAAAAGTCTTTAGACACATGTATAATATAAAAACCAGAGGAATTATTATCTATTAATTAATTAATTAAAAAAAGAACTGTTTCAGTGAGTATAAGATGAGAACCGGCATTTCCCGGTGTGAGTTACTAAGCACCCGTTACTAATAAAAGCGCAAATTCCGCGATTCTGTTACACTCTCAAAACCGTCACACTATTTATTCATTCATTCACTCATTTCACTGAGAAACCCACAAAATCCAAACCCAAACCCTTTTTCTCCGGCTACGATGACAGTATTATCGCCGGCGACCGCCACCGAATCCGGCGAAGGAGCGGTGCGGATCGCGGTCGCCAAGCGACGCTGCATGTTCCTCTGCCTGCCGTGCTTCCCCTCCGAAAAGTCATCGTCGACGTGGTGGCAGGATCTGCTGACACCGGCGAACAAGGAGCGGTGGTGGTACCGGCGGTGGAAGACGGTGAGGGAATGGAAAATCTTCGTTCGCCGCTTCAACAACTACAGCAGCAACCACTCCAAGAGGCACGGCTCCTTCCGCTACGATCCGCTCAGCTACGCGCTCAACTTCGACGACGGAACCGCTGCCGAAGACGACGGTCACTGCTACAAAGGCTTCTCCGAGCGCTTCGCCTCCGTTCCGCCGCCGGAGAAATCTTTCGCGTACTCGAGCGCGGAGCACGCGCCACCGGTTTCGAAATTCGACAAATGAGGCCGCTCTGACGTACTGAGGCTGGAAAGCGCCGTGTTGTTCATAGTTAGGTTTTTTCTCTTTTCAATTTTTGTTTTATTTTGTTGTATATTAAGAAAACTAGGAACGAAACAAAACGAGCATAATAATACCTTTTTCTGTTTTAAAATTAATTTTAACTATATTTAATTTTATATTGTTTTTCTATTATAATACTTGTTTTGTATTTGTCTTGTTAATTTTCTTAGGAATATGAAAACCTTTTTACTACGAAATATCACTGAAAATTTTCCGGCTATTGAGATTGAAAGCATGGAGTATTTTTTATATATAAACCTTTTATTTTGATTTTGATTATCTTAAATTATTCTCAATTATACAAATATATAAATTTTGGAAATGTTGACCATTGAGTTTGATACGATGCCGAAAACAGCAAATTGTGGGAATGTGAACGCCCCAAATTTGCTTTGACTTTATTCCTTTAGATTATGTCTTGGGAACATTCATGCATACAGCAGCATGGAGCACTGTGCACTTGAATGTGAGTGTGTGAAAACAAGTGAATATTCTGTTCATTCAAAACCAGTCAATGTTAGTGTGAGTGTGGTATGAGAGAAATCACGAGAGCTAATTATTCACTCCTCTTTCTTTATACCCAAAACTTGTTGAACACAGTTTCACTTTCTTTCTATATCCTATTTTCTATCTCCATCGTTCCTTTTTATCTTTCCGCTCGATATTCCATCACTTTTCTCTTTTTCAAACCCTATCATTACTTTTTCTCTTTCTCTTTCATTAGGGTCAACTCAACTGAATCTCCCACTAGGAAGCCAATAGTATAATGTTTTTTTTCTGACATTTCACAACTATATAAATAGAACGATTGTTCAAGATGAATCTAATTGGATTAGTTTTTATTGAACTTTTTTAATTGAATAGTCTTTAACTAAAAATCAAAACTAAGTCACACCCCAAATTTCAACCAAAGGATAATTCAACCTTCCTTTTCCTTTTCGATTTCGGTATTGGAAAGTGGAAAAACATTGTTCAATATAACACAAACCATAAAACAAGCTCACTAATTAATAGTCCTTAAACATGTATTAGTTATCAAATTTCAACAATCAAAATAGCATTTTTTTTTAATTTAGCAATTGCATTTTCTTTAATATATATTTAAAGAAAGTGAATATGTTATTGTTTAATCCAAATCAGATGTCTGAGTATTGTTTCTCAACATTCATTTTGTGTGTGTGCCCTGTTTTGTTCTATCGTTTCTAACAAGTTAGTATCCAGGGCTTTTATAGGAGAGGGACCAATGGAAGTGAGAGCACCATAGTAAGTTAAAACATTATGGCGAGTGTGCTTCCATGGTTGGTGTAGGTAACATACCTCGAAACATTTCCATATTTGATGGGAAAGGTTATGATGATTGATATGTGAAGATGAATATCATTCTTGGGTTTTAAGAAGTTGACGAGGTTGTGAAAATTGGGTTTCAAGAATTTCTCAAAAGAACAGAATCATGCATATAAGGAGAGTAAGATGTTGGATAGCATGGCTCGATTTTTGATGCATCAATGTGTTTTCACAATTGTTTTCTAGAAAATTTCAAGAGCCACAACTTCAAATCAAGTGTGAGATACTCTAAAACAAGTATATGGAAATAATGGGAAAACAAAGGTGAAGTTACCATCTCTTCGTAGGCACCATGAACTTTTTCCATGACTAAGCAAGAGACCATTGCAGAATATTTCAACAAAATCCAAATTTTGGCTAATTCCATGTGAACCTGTGATGATGGTGGCTAACAACAAGATTGTCGAAAAGGTAATCAGAACTTTAACTTCTGGATTTGATTATGTTGTTGTTGCTATAGAAAAGTAAAAAAATATTGAGACTATGACTTTTGAAGAACTGCAAAACTCTTAAAAAGGCACATGAGCAGAGTAATCGAGAGAAAAATCAATGAAAGGTTGGAGAACAAGCCTTGCAAGTTAGAAAAATAGATGTTGTGGTGGTTGAAGTAAGAGGTAGAGGAAGATCAAAAGGAAGTAGAAGTGGAGACAAGAATGGAGATTCAAATGGCTCCACCTCTCAAGATCATTTTTACGGTGAAAGTTACAATGTGCAAAGAGAAAATTCAAATTCTAGAAGAGGCAATTTGTATAGAGGAAGAGGTGGTAGAAAGAATCTTGATAAAACATGGGTGCAACGTTAGAACTGAAAATTTTGGGGACTACTCCTATGAATGTTGGCATGGTAGTAATTCTAATAGAAAAGGCAAGGAAGATTATGAGGGTCACTGTAATACACATTCCATATGAGAGAAGATAGAAGTTGGATGATAAGAGTGAAGCTCTTATGCTACTTAGATGACTTAACTAGTGCTTATAAGTTGTACAATCCAGTAAAGCAACAAATTGCTATCTATAGAGATGTTATTATGGAAAATTGTATCATGGAATTGGGAAAGTGAATATGAAACTCATATTCCATGTATCATTAAAGAAATTATAAAGACCAGGCAAAACAACACCTCAAATTCAGTTATGCCTACTACAATAAGATCTCAAAGGATTAGATTTCCTTTAACTAGTCTGGCAAATCATGAATTGTACAATGACAATGCATTTCTGACAATGGTGAGATGATACATTTTGCATTTATGGTGGGCATTGAACCATTATTAAATTGGAAGCAAGCTCTTGACATTAGAGAATAGAAGGATGTCATGATTGAGGAATTAGAAGCTATTAAGAAAAGCAAAACCTATGAGTTGAAGTATTACCACAAACTAAACATCTTATTAATGTTAATTGTTAATGTTAAGTGGGTGTTTAAAGTCAAATTCACACCATATAAAACTATTGCCAAGCACAAGGCTAGATTAGTAGCAAAAAAAATTCTTCAAAAATAGGGAATTAATTATACAAATGTGTATGCTCCATTTAAGGATGAAAATAATTCAATTAGTGATTGTTATGGTCAGTTCTAGAAGTTGGACTATGTGTTAGTTGGATGTTAAGTCAACCTTCTTTAATGACCCTTTAGAGGAAAATGTGTATATTCTACAACCATTGAGATTTGAAGTCAAAGGTAAAGAACATCACGTGTATACCAGTGATAACAAATTTGAAATTAACTGAAGAATTGGATGAAAAAAAATAAAAGATGCAACTCTATTTAAGAAAATTGTAGGATCACTCAAGTTTCTAAGTAATATTAGTTATGGAGTTGGGTCGGTCAATAGATTTATGAATAATTTTAGAGTACCATATATGGTTGCACTTAAACATATATTGAGATATCTAAAAGGTACACATGACCATGACTTACTATTCTTGAAAGAAGATTATCATAATGAAACAATCATATAAGCCTTTTCTAACTCACATTTATGTGGAGACAAAGTGAAAAGAAAGAGCACATTTGACTATTTGTTCAAGTATTTGAATGTGCCAATTTCTTGGTGCTAAAAAAGACAACATGTTGTAGCACTTTTTTTCATGTGAAGCTAAGTATATAACATCTGCGTAAATTGCATGCCAGAGCTTGTGACAAACAAAGTTTCATTTTTTCATGTATCAATTAGTAGATTGTTGCATTAAGATCAAGTGACAAATATTTTCATTAAACCACTTAAGCCAGTGAGATTTAAAAAATTGAGAGATTTATTGGGAATAAAGTCAACTAAAAATTTAGATTAAAGGGGAGTGGTATACTATAATTAAAAATTAGTGTTAGAGATTTTGTTAAAATGTAAACATAATAATACATTAGATTATTATTCATAAATACATTTACTTGTGTATTCTTTAAAGTGTGAATGAAGAAACCTCTTCTTTCTCAACATTCATTTTGTATGTGAATGAGAAAACCTCTTATTTCTCAACATTCACTCGGTGTGTTTGTCCTATTTTGTTCTACTATTACTAACAAAAACAAATTCATAGTTTTAAAATTTGAAAATGAATTCATCAATAATTTTTATCATGTTTATAAAAAGTATAAAGACTAAACATTTTTTTCATAAATAAAATTAAAGGTAATTTTTTTCTTAAATATATAGTAGAAGTTTGATTCTTTAACTAAACGTATAAGAAAAATACAAGGTGTTGAAAACCATGCTTAGGATTTATTTAAAATAACTAAGGAAATACATTAATACACTTTTAATAAATAAAAAATACTAATTTCTTATCTCGTATCCTTGGCTAAAGCACTACTTAGTATCTTAATACATTAGAAAATATTCGTTCAAATATTGTAGGAAAACAATTGTTTACTACAATAATAACTTAAAATTTCTCAATAAAAACAACTTAAGGTTTATATATATGCTCATGGTGTTAAACTTGTATTTCCTTTGGATATTTTTTAGAGAAGATATCTTTTTAGCTTAAATATTATTAGTCTTTATAAATATCACTTCATTTCATTTCACAATTTTTTTTTAAATCACCTCTATAACTAATGAATTTTTCATAAACTTAATTATGTTATATTAATTATTACAACATATTCCTTTTTATTATTTTGTTTATATAAACTGAAATACCTCAATCATTTGTCAGTTTTCACAATAATAATTTTATATTTAGATTTAATTTAAATTTTAAATATTTTACAAATTTACATTTTTAATTAATTTTTATTAAAAAAATATTTATTTAATTGTTTAAAACCATTTTTATTTTTTTCTAAATATTCTTTCTCATTAATGGAATGATGTAATTACTCCTATTTTTCTATTTTCAACTGGTTGATTAAAGAGAAAATAAGTGAACTAAAAAAATAAAGAACAATTTTTTTAATTAAAATAAATTTAAATTTTTAAAATTTAATTAAATATAAATTGTAGTTACTTAATGTAAAATCTTTAGACTAAAATCATAGGTTTAGTATATATTCTTTTTCTTTTGTTAACAGTAGAAAAATACGCGTTAGCAGAGCGCGTGAAGTTAGAATTGTGATATTCGGTGGTTGACAACATGGAACGGCAGCATGCACAGTTGTCCTCTGACCGCAGAATCTTGGAGCCAACCAACTAATGCTATCCCATCACCACACCTATATTCATTTCTTCAATCACAATTTTTTATCTTCAACAATTTTTTTTTTAATTTTCTCATTCTTTACAAAATTACAAAAATACAACACAATAAAGGGAAAAAAAAAGCAATCTAGTACATATGTTAATAAAGAAAAATAAAATTTAAAATTTGAATTTGCCTTAGGTTAGGGTGAGTTGGAAATTCATGTGTTATTTATGGTATTTTTAGCTTCATATGAATCTCAATCTCATATGGTATTATATTGTATAGTTTTTCTTTTACTTAGGTTTAAAAAGTTATTTCCTTCTTGTGTGAGTGCATCATGATTTGGAAATGAGAATGATGGAGTTTCTATTGTTTGATGTTGATAGATTGATGAGGGGTGAAATTGCAATGGCTAAGGACCATCTTTTGCCACAATAGTTCAAAGATGATGAAAGGGGAAAACATGGAGAAAAAGAAGCTAGGCTATGTGTATATATATATATATGGAGGAACATGATTCTCACAAATGGTCTTCAATGACCATATATAACAAAGTTCCAAACTTCTAGGGTAGAAGTGAAAAGGGTATTAAAGATAATGTGAAGGTTTGAAAATTGTGGTGCATGATGAGTAGCTAGAATGACTCTCACCATGAATTTCAACTATAAATCATTGTAGAAAGTATAAAGTAGCATACATGATTTGTGAAGATGCATTGTATAATAGTATATACTATTCTTGGTGAGAGTGTGGAGACCTAATATTTATTTTCTTTGTTTGGAGGGTTAATTAGTGCTTTGAGATTGAAAACATTTCATTTCACATGAGAGAACACTCTTTTGGAAGTTGACATTGTGTCAATTATTTTGAACCTCATAATAAAGTTATTTTTTTTAAGGAAACAAGTTGAGGGTTTAAGCTATAATAACAAGAAATGATTAAAATGGTACTAATTAATTGTGAATGAAATTCGTGAGTTTCTTCTTAATTGGGCCTATGTGCCACTTCGATGTGCATTCTATGTTCATTTCACCTTTTTCTTTTTAACCTAATTTTTTCTCTTTATGCTAGCACCTTTTTCTTTTCAAAGTTTGATAGTGTAGTATTCTTCAATATTTTTTCCATTTTATTATTGTTTCCCACTACATAAAGTGGCACATTTTATTATTGTTTGTATATAACACTAGTGTTTTCTACCTCATCATTCTATATTTATCCATAGCTCTTTGGATTCAGTTTTGATGTGTAGTTACTTTATATGTATTTGTTAGTTTCTTCTAATTTCAGAGATTCATCTTTCATAAATTAAAATGTAGTTTTAAAAGTAATGATATAAAACCATTATTTTGTTGTTTCAAGTGCTCTTTTTGTTTTTGTTATTTCTTGGTATTTGCCTGAATAAACAAAACACTTACAAGAGAAAGTGTACAATAGTTGATGGAATTTTTATCATTATGGTGTAATTTCATTTAATTATTATTAAAATGAATTTTTTTTATTAAAATAGATATATAACACGACTTTAATTTATTTTAACTGAGATCATGTCAAGAACACAACTTCAATGTAATGAACTTCAATATAATGAGATATCAATTGAAGTGGTAACACCTTAACAAAAACTTATCCATTTTGATAATTATTTAAAATTTTACCCATCTTAATAATTATATTGAGAAATTGCACATAATAGTAAAAATCCCTATTTGAGGTGATACTTTGTGTTTACATTGATGGTAAACATAAAACCATATTTATATTTGATTTAATCAAGGACATTAAAAATAATAACATAAAGTAAGAGAGCAATGCCAACATTATTTTATAAAATTCATATAATCATCTAATTAAGAAGAAAGAAAAAGAAATATCTTTCTTTTAGCTTTAAATTCAACCAAAGTTATTGTGTTATATTTATTTTAGTTCAAAAAATTAAACTTTTATTCATTTTCTTACTACTTCCTTTCTACTTAAAAAAACTTCTCTAGTTTCATTTCTTTATTTCTATGTTCTTCCAAAGCAAACAATTTAAACAATTAGTATGGTGTCATTAGTTCAAACAAAACCTTAAATTCCAACCAAATCTATAATAAAAAAAACTTGATTAAAAAGAAAGATCCCAATAAAAATTAGTCATCTCATCACAAAAACTAGTAAATACTTGAACACCAATAAAAAAAAAATGTAGACAAGTGGAACTCATTGATAGCATCAATGTGCACACACTAGCAAATCCACCCATTATCATTTTCTTAGTGAACTAATTTGGGACTAATTGATTGTGATTATGATTGATACAATACAAAACCTAACTTTAATTACAAGATGGACACATGGGGAGGGGCAAAATGGTCCCACATGGTTCAACCACACCAAATTTTTTTGAATAAAAACTCATCACAAGGAAAAAAGAGTCTATTGTATGGATCCCACTACCAGTACTCAACTGCCAAAAAGATCTTTAGCAGAACAAAAAATAGAAAAGAAAAAGAAGAAAAAGTTTGCATTCACATTCTCATTCACATTTCACCCTCTCACAGAAAGTAACTGCAAGGCCAATAATAAAGAAAAATAGCTTAGACAAAGCCAAAAGCCTTGGAAAGCAAAGAAAGCAAGTGCACTTGCCACAAGTCATGATCAAGTAGACACATTGATGGCAAGTGAACAATGACACAGAAAGAGACAAGTCTGGTTTTGAAACAGGCCACAATCCACAAACAAATTCAATAATCAACCACTGTAGATCTGTCCCTTGTTAATTATTATCACAAAATCATACAAAATTCTTGGTATCTCTACTTTTTTGCACTTGGCATAACCAAATAATCTGATCAGCTCAACGTTTACCATAACAAATTATGATCACAGGGCTACATAAATCTTGTGGCTGCTGTGACTATAATTAGTAGTTGTGAACTGTGTTAAAAACCTTAGATGATTCTAATTCATCAAACAAAAGAGTCATGAGATCTGTTTGATAGAAGAAAGAGATGTAGTATTTCTTATATATACCATCAAATCGTAATACATCAATAGTATGGCAGAATCAGTCATCATCACAGTCAAAATTAGCACACCAAAAAATATTTTGGAATTGTGAGGCAAGGCCAGGGGAGCTAGCTTTAATCAATGGATTGAAACGAATTGAAGAGAACTAAGAAGAAAAAAAGAAAAACATGTGGATACCTTTCATGGCCCTTCTGTTTCCCTCCTCCTTTGAAAATCTGTGTTCATAAATGATGGCATTGGCATGCCCATTTGAGCATCCAAAGAAGTAGGTAATCTCCCCTTCTTTGGCCACAACCAGATTTTGGACACAGAAAAGCTGTCTCCTTTACTCACACTACTGATCTTCTTTGCTTCCACATCTCCCTCCACTGAAACCTTCCCATCTTCATGTTCCATTCCTTTGGTGAGCCTTGTGACTTGACCTTTATCAATTTCATGGTTTAAGGCCACTCTGAGGTCAGAATTGCCAACCACATATTGGTAAGACCCCATTGAGTAGCACCTTCTTGCATCCAAATTGCTGCTACTTGTCTCTCCCACTTCTCTCTCCCCACCTTCCACATTCAACTTCTTGAACTTCCCAAGCCTCACAGGGAAAACCCCTTTCTCCCCACTTTCTTCAACCACTACTGTTTTCTGCCCAGTACTGAATCCACTCTCCCCATTACAAGGACACCCTTCATCCTCCCTCAGATCATCAAAATCAAACATAGGGTTCTCAATAGAAAATCCCTGAGTGAGAAGCGTTCCTCTACAAAGAGGGCATGTGGAGTTTGACAAAAGCCATGTGTCTATGCAACTGATGTGAAAAGCATGGCTGCACACAGGCAACAGCCTGAGCTTGTCCTTCTCAGAAAACTCACACAAACAAACAGCACAGTCAAAAGGCTCTTTCAACCCAACAATCTCCTTGTACTGAAAGACAGGAAGAGCATCAATGAAAGCTTGATCCAAGCCAGAGTCGTGGAGATGGAAGAGCTGCTGCAGCTGCCTCTGGAGAGCATCAGATGTGGAGATTTCCTGGTGTCTGTTGGATTGAGCAGATGCAGAAGAAGATGGGTGCTTTATGAGAAATCTAACAAGCAGGTGGAGGAGGCCAGAGATGAAAAACAGAACAGCTAGAACCACTATGATGAAGAGAACAGCAGGACTAATTCTAGTGCCAGATGTTGTTGTTGTTGTTGTTGAAGGTGACTCTTTGTGGAAAGCAGCACCAGGAGGGTAAGGAGGTGAAGAAGACGAAGACAAAAGGGGTGGAGAGTAGCTCAAGTAACCATCTTTCTGCTGGATTTGATGCTTAACCCATGCCATCTTCAAATGGGTATGGTCCAAAACCAACAACCTAGGATACATGCTTTCTGACATCTCATCTCATCTCAGATCACAAAGATCTTCCTCACCCAACACAATCATAGTCACATCTTTACACCTTAAACACTTCAAATGTTTTAGTTCACGCTCAACCTTGGGACACAAACATACAAAGAAGTGAAGAACATGCATCTAGAAGTGCACTCTCACATACAAAACAGTGATGAAGCAACAATCTTCTTCCCCCTATTGTGTTTTTCACACTATGTGTTGAACTCAACTCGCATAAGGGGTGGTGGTTCACTTCACTTTTTCACCTTTGGTTGGTTCTTGTGATGTTTTGAAGGTAGAAGAAGAGAGAAAAAGTGAAAAATGAAGGTGTTTGTTAATGGCTGTTTCTGTGTTGTGTTGTGATCCAAATTGGACAAATTGGTGTGTGGTGAGAGAAAGTAAGAATCCAAAGAGTGAAAGTGGCAGCAGTTCCCGAAGTGCGAGGTAAAGGATCATAGATTGAAACACGCGAATTCTAATCCCACTGCCCAAATTGGCGCGTGCAATTCACTCACCACCGTACCAATTAAAAATCAGTATCATAATTATTAAATCCGTATTTGGGTTCGCATTTCAGCTATTGAATAATTTAAGCAAACTAAAAAAAACATTGTATTTCAAAATTAGATAAAAAATAGATAATTTTTTTTTAAAATTATTAAAACTTAATTTTACAAATTTTGGAGGGACAAAATACTTGCTTTGCTAAGTTTGGATTTACGCGTTTAAGGACTGTGCACTAAAATCTTTTATAATATCAATCAACAAAAATTATTATTAATTTAATTTTAAGATTGCTATTATAATTTTTTTTCCAATTTAACTTACCAAATATGATATTAGATGATAAAATAATAATGTCAAATTATTTTACACTCTCTGTATCTAAAATAAATTAAATTAAGTTTCAATACATACAGTGAAGAGTTTTTCAGTAAATACAATTTTTTAAATTACTTTTGTAAAAATTAATAATCCTACCTTTATATAGATAGTTATGATTAGATCATAATATACCACAAACATTTGTCTTATTTGTGCATTAACGAAATCAATAAACAAGAAATGAGTTCACCATAAAGGAAACAGGGTTGAGTTTTATTTTATTTTATTTATTGTTACTTTTAGAATGTAGATTTAGGATTAATCTAATTTGATTGTTTAATTTATTTACTAGTTTATTTAAATTTTATGTTTTACGCAAACAATAATTATATTATATTAAATTAAAAAAAACTCTAATTACTTAGGTTAGTTAACAAAAAAGGAGATATAATGAAAATCTTAAAGTGGTATAGTGGATATATAATTAGGATTCCTAACATAAATTGTTTTTATCGAAAATGGATATGAAAAATTTTGAGACAGAGAACATGACATGATTTTTTTTTTAATTGAAGTTTACCAAGTTATTTGTAAAGAAAAGAGGACAATAGTTTCATATCGTTTAGAAGTGGAGGTAAAAATAATTTAAATATACTCTTCTCCATTAGTCATTTGAGACTTTTTTTAAAGGATAAAATCGTAACGGAATTCTGAACTTCAAACCGGACGATACCTTGAATGTGATGATTCCAAACAATATTATTTCAACAGACTTGAAGTTGAAACATAGTCATCATCTGTGGGAATCGAAAAGAGGTTTCAAAAACAAATATTTGTTACTCAGAGAAAAAAGTGATTCCAAATATGAACATTTGTTCCCTTAGTCCATGAATCAAAAGAATTCGTTCTCCTTAAATATTAACATGAGAACTTGTACCGATACGCTCAATCAATATAAATATTTTTAAATAAAACAATTAATCATAACGATATTATTTAAACTTTGAGATTGAATTTTACATAATTTAATTAACGTATCAAATTTTCATTCAAAATATAAAACAAATTCATTTCAACAATGGTGAATTTTATATACAACACAAAATTTAAGAAATCAAATCTACCAAATGCCTAAATGTAAGGACAGAGCATATATATATATATAACCTCAATCTAAAATATTTTTAGAAAAAAGTTTTAACATCTTTATGCAACTCTATAACTTGTGTAATTTTATAAATTTTTGTTTTGTAATTCTTTTGATATTATTCATTACTTTTCTTATATTTTCTTTTTTATTATTTTATAAAGGGAGACTTGATGACTCCACCGTAAATGTAAAAGTGATAAAAAAACATTGTAATTTAAAAAAAAACAATCTGAATATTTACTATTAATTTTCTTGCGAAAAAAAACATTGATTGGTTTAGATTTCAATCTCTTCTAAATCTAATCCAATCCAACTTTTACCTATCTCTATCTATATAAAAAGGTTTAGAAGATATATAAATAACAAAATAAAACCACATAAATGTGTGAGAACAAAGATCCATACAAAAACATTTATATATATATAAATAATATAATTTTATAATGTTTTAGGAGAGGCTTGTTAATTACTATAAGGGTTTCTTAGTGGAGAAGGAAATAACTTTTCTTAATTATATACATAACCTTTAATACTTTCATGTTCTTCTTTTGGTTTAATAGTTACTTCCTTTAGTTTCTGACGTTGAAGTTATAGGTAAAAAATCTCACTCTAAGTTGAATTATATTTCTAATTATTGACTTTAAGAAAATCTCAAAAGTGACAAGGTGGGTTAACTTCATACAAACAAAATCTAAGTTTTGAATTTGATTCATATTAATGGTCCTTTTCATTATTAGGTTACATGTTATTATCATGCAAATTGAAATTGAGATGCCGCACTTATTTGCCTAGCAAAAGATAATGAATTTCAATTACATATTTTGATTAAGTCCACAACTTCATACTAGAATATTTTTCATTTTCATTTACATGGAAAATTATTTGACTAGTTTTCAGTATATTAATCAAAGAAATATCCGTAATAAGAAAAAAATAGTACACATTTTATTTTGTAAGAGAAATTGCCTTCTTGATCTTAGTTTGAAGAAAAATATTAGACTAATGTAAATGGTTTATTCATAACTCAATCTTATAAAATTTAGTTTGTAAAATAAGATTTATATTCTACTTATATATTATGATTTGACTATATATTATAAATAATATGTTTTTTTTAAATAAAAATTTAATCCAAGTCTAGGTAAATCTTTTATGAAATATTTGGATGCTTTGTAATAGGTGAAACATTTGTCTTAACTAATGTGAAAAATCAGATTTAGGGTTTTTCATATTTTTCGTGAAAGGAATGCATGTACTGATAAACTTGCTAACTTAGGCTTTATTCATAAAGAATATTTTCATTGGTATAATAGGCTTACATGTAGTATTTTCTTAGAGTTTGTTTTTAATAGATATAGATTATTTATGTACCGTTTTTGTTAATATATAGATTTTGGTCCAGTCCCCTATGTTTTCTTGTATTTCTTTTTTTTTAATAATATTTTGTTCATGTGATGACAAATAATTGTTATTACTTGAGGTGTCAGTCTATCTGAGATGTCAAGTTTCATAATGATACCTAACACGAGAGCTTTTATAAAAAAAAATATTCTGTGAAATATAATAGGAATTAAGAATCTTTTGTTAAATATAGAAGTAACTAAGAACATGTTTTATTATTGATTTTTTCCTCTCTAACTTATACTTAAAATCAACATTTTTTTGGAAAGTTTCTACTCATGATGTTGGTTACAAGAAACGGGTTATTTGGACATGCATATAGATTAAAAATAAAAGTGCTTCTTACAAATCTTAAAAAGTTGGGTTAAGACTTTTGAGGCAATCACTAATGTTGATATTGAATCACTATCATTAAATAGGAGGAGAATTCTTAGTGTGTGGAATAAGGATTTTAAGCAACATGGTCCACCAATGCCTTAAGTTTCCCTCCACTAAGTCCTCCCATCTTACCTAAATTCCACAAGCAAGTAAACTAATTATGGTTGGGGTCACTATCTATGTTTCTTGCACAATCAAACTAAGAATAAGTAATGCTAAAAAAGTGGTTCCTTCTATTTATTAATTATAAGATGATTTTGTAATATATATATATATATATATATATATATATATATATAGAGAGAGAGAGAGAGAGAGAGAGAGAGAGAGAGAGAGAGAGAGAGAGAGAGAGAGAGAGAGAGAGAGAGAGAGAGAG
>Ga0123342_1000993_pt1 | contig 47297 bp, 26 predicted proteins | sample Turbeawhitnodule_FD_89960 | JGI IMG/M metagenome (GOLD analysis project Ga0123342, IMG submission 89960) | Root nodule microbial communities of legume samples collected from Mexico - Turtle bean Mexico white nodule | ecosystem: Host-associated > Plants > Roots > Nodule | place: Mexico: Nepantla...
AATTACTGTGGGACAATCAGGTTTAGGGTTACTCATATTTTTCGGGAGGGGAATGCATGTGTTGATAAGTTGGCTAATTTAGGGTTCATTCATAGAGAATCATTTCATTGGTATAATAGACTTTCATCTAGTTTGTTCTTAGAATTCTTTATTAATAGGTATAGTCTACCTATGTATCGTTTTTGTTAACATGTGGGTTTTGGTCTAGTCCCCCATATTTTTGTATTTTCTTTCTTTTTCTTTTTTTAATAATATTTTTTTCATGTGATGGCAGATGATTGTTGTTACTTGAGGTGTCAGCCTTGCTGAGATGTCAAGTTGCATAGTAATGTCTAACATGAAAACTTTTATAAAAAAAAAAATTAACAAATTTTTTTACTACAATATAAGATGGACGATAATAATAACAAAAGTTTTGGCTACAAATGTTTTTTTTTTTTTTTTACTTTTTACCATCTATCTTACTAAGACTGTATCTTCAGATGTTGAACTTGTATTTAGACAAAAAAAAATTGTCCCTACAAATCAAAGAGAAAGACCTACATTTAAAATCGGTCACAAAGTAATAACTTTGCAGCCATTTTGTTTTAGGAAATTAATAAAATTATAAATTATTAATATCAGTGTTTGGGAGGGTATATTGGGACACAAGGTATATTAAGTTTCTTCTATTCTCTCTACTCCCTTTCATTTTCTTATTCTCTCTCCAAAATTTTGTATGGAAATGTTAAAATTCATTTTATAGAATTAAACTCAATATAAAATTCAAATAATTTGAATTAAAATTATATAATTAAATTCAAAATATAATTGAACCAAATTTAATTAAGATTGAAAATTTAAATTCATTATAAAGTTGAAACATATTCAATTAAGATGACCATATTTAGTTTTAAATAAATTAAAATCATTTTAATATACGTTTAAAAGAGGAAAAATAAGTTTTTTTAAATTTAAATAAATATATTAATTTTAAAAAGACATCCATTGCAATACGAAATCAGAGATTATAAATTTTCACATTAAATCAGATAAAGAATTATATTATTCCATGTAATAATGTAGTTATATTCTTTTAAGTTACATTATTAAATTAATTACTATAATTATAAATATGATAATAAAACCTAATTTGATGGATAAATATAGCATAAACTTTTATAAACTTACGTCCAAGGTGTATTTTGAGCATTATAAAATTCTAAACATATTATTGGCACTTTGACCGAGTAGATAGTTTTCTTTTTTCATTTTTAAAGAAAATAAAATTAGTAATGATTATATAAAATAGTAGTGAGTGATTTATAAACATTTTACTGTTGAAAAAAAAATGATATAGTTTGTAATATGTTTTTTGGTATTGAAGTATGTAGGTTTAGTAAATTTTAATATTTTGAAAGATTATTTTTTTTTTTATTTTAAAATATAATTAAAAGTAAAATAGAAATATAAATGGTGTGTATTAAAAGAGTCTTTGTAATATATATTATATTATAATATTTATAATAATATATATAGAGGGATTCTATCATTTAACATGCATCTTTTATATATTTTTTACAATTAACTATATTTTAAAAATAAAAACCAAAAATGAAAATGAATTATCCAAATATAACAACAACAACGGCCACACATTCTACTAATGTACAAGTCATTTATATTTCTCAAGAAGTAGAATATGTTGCAAACAATAAATTATTTTTCTTTTATGTAATTATTATTATTAAATTTATTTTATTAAAAAATGTAGAAACAAAAAATGTGTCTTTCCCACTTCTTAGTAAAAAATAAGTATTTTTATCTATATATTTTAAGAAAAAAATATCAATAATGATAATAATGATGATTACAATACAAAAGAAAATCATGAAATATAAACTAATTTTAGAGATAAAAAATAATTAGTTGTTAAAGTGACTAAATTAGAGACCATCTTAGAAACTAAAAAAAAAATGATTTTTAAATTAGTTTTTATTATTGTTAAATAATTCTTAGTTAAGGTTTTAACTACCACCAATTATTTAGATTCTAAATTTACCATTTTGGTTGCTAATTAGATACCAATTTAGAAACCATTTAATAATAATATAAACTAATTTAGAAACCAAAAATATTTTTAGTCTCGGTCTCTAATTTTGTCCCTATAACAACTAATTATTATTTTTTTTAAAAATTGGTTTCTATTTCATTATTTTATTGTATTTCATGATTTTCTTATAGTGTTAAATTAAAAAAATAATTAGAAAAATAATGGATAAATGGTTGAAGTGCATAAGTTATGTTTATTACTTGGATAGTTTTTTTTTTTTTTTTCAAATTCATATTATAATTAAGGATGTAAAAGAATATAAATTTTAAAATATAACCAATGATAAATTATGAATATAAAATATAGATACCAAATTAGAAAATCTTCATTATATATTACTAGTAGAAAATAGACATTTTGTAACTCTATATATTTTAAGGGAAAAATTATATTAATAATGGTTGATGATTCCACAACAGACACTTATTTGAAAATTTTATTTTATTTTTATTTTTAAAATATAATGAAAATTTATAATAGAATATAAAATACATATACAAAAAATAAAATTTATATATTGTTATAAATTATTATATAATATTATATATATATATATATATATTATACAATTATATTATGTTAAAGATAAGAGTTTAAAATTAATGTACAAATGATTAACTTTTAGATTAAAAGGAAATATTCATTAATGACTTAAATAAATTAATGTTAGAGACTTAAACAATTTTAATTTTCGCAAAATAGATCAATTTGATTTTGATTTAAAAAATACTATAATTAATTTCTAAAAATTCTTTTAAAATAAATAAATATTATTATTTAGGATCTAAAAATTTTGTTTTGAGTGTGTAGGCGCGTTAAAATAATTTTCAGTAACATTTATTACATTATTTTTTATTTTAGATAAATTTAATTATGTTATCACTATTTTTGAGTATTTATCAAATATCTTTTTAATTGGATTTTTTAGTTTTTATTTTTTGTATTTATACTTTTATTCCCCATAAATCTCGAACATTATTTTTCATAATTTTATCATTAACTAAAATATATAAAAAAAAATCATCGAAATTGAAAATCTTTTCGAATAAAAAAGATTACTTATATGTATTTTTGACATTGGAATGTAAATACTTATAATTTAATAAATAAATTACAATAAAAAATATATATAACTTATTATTTATAAATAATAATTATTTTGTACAACCTATAAATCCTCAAATAAGGATGAAATATAGAGTATATTTATTTCAAGGATTAAGAATACACTCCTTATGTGAATATATAAGTATTTACGTTTCAGTGTCAAAAATTAAAAATTTATTTTTAAGTATACTGATTTATGAAGAAAGTTGTCATTTTTATTGTTACCGTGTTTTTCTATATTTCTTCTCCATGAAGATTGAATGATATATGATATTTTTATTGGAATATAAACAATTACTGGTTGATACATATGAAATTTTCAATTTTATTGAAATTATTTTATTTTAAAAAATAACAAATCAAAACCAATTACTTCTTTTAAAAATAATGTTTTAGAAAAATATTCTTATTTTTTGAAAATATAATATAATTTTGTAAAACGAGCATTCCTCTAAATCCTGTTACCAAAATTAGATAAAGGGTGAACTTGTTTGATTTTTTTAGATGACTTTTTTTTAAAAAACATGTATAGTATTTTTTAGATTTTTTAAATTAAAAAAAAAAACAGAAATAGTTGAAAACTCATCTCAATGTTTAATAAAAATACAAATTTTTTATGTTTTTATAAGAATTATTTACTTTGTATTTTTTAAGTTTAAGCAAACTTATCCAAAATCTAATTGAATAAAATCAGTTTTTTTTTTGTCATCAAAATCAGGGTGAAAATGGAACAAATATTTCCTTATCATTTTAGTTAAGATATATTTTTTGTGTTCTATTTATATAATTTCCTGTTGGGTTTGTTTTTTTACATGTTAATCAGTCAATCAGGGTTAGATAGGCGGCTAGGGTTTTGACTTTCTTATGCCACCAAAAGGCTTAAACCTCGCATTTGCCTCCCCACATTCCCTTTCTTTCTCTTCTTCGCCCTTTTCTTAAATAGTGGTGATCAATCCCCTAAAAAATCAAACTTTGATCACCCAACTAGTTTCTCTCCAACATTCTCATCTGGGTCTTCCCAATTTTTTGATTTGATCTTTCTCCCTCTCAGAAACTGGCCACAGTCTAGACTTTCTTCTTTCCCTCACTGCCTGTTCAGTGTTGATCATTCGATTTTTATTCATTGCATTCGATTGAATACCAGTGTTTTCAATTTGACTATTGATTCTTTAAGTTCATCAGCCAAGAATCAAATCAAAATAGAATCAAAATTTTATAGAACTTGATCAGAATTTCGTCATGAGTTTCTCTGACCACATTCCATCCTTTATGATGTCACCACCGTCATTTTCCACAGACTCAGATGCCATTGAAGTGAGGCTTCAATTCCCAATGAACAACGAATTGTTGGGGCCACATTCACCACAGGATCAACCCCCTTCTTTCAAGAGGGCAAGGATTGGTGATAACAACCACTCGTATGCAATGGCATGCCCTCCAAGGGTGACTCAGAACCCTGGTTTTAACAAGGGAACCAGCCACATTTTCTTCAAGACTCGCATGTGTGCAAAGTTCAGAATTGGGGCTTGTAGGAACGGTGAGAATTGCAATTTTGCACATGGAGTTGAGGACATGAGGCAGCCACCTCCGAACTGGCAAGATCTTGTTGGATTGCGCAATGAGGAGCGGCTGCCGTCAGGGAATTGGGATGATGACCAGAAAATTATACAGAAGATGAAGCTGTGCAAGAAGTATTACAATGGGGAGGAATGCCCCTATGGTGATAAGTGTAGTTTTCTTCATGAAGACCCTGCCAAGTTCAGGGATGATTCGGGGAGGTACAGAGAGAGCACAGCTATAAGCATCGGAACTAATGGATCTCCCAAGGCATATGGTGATCCTTCTAATTATTTAGAGAGTAATAGGGCTGTAAACACTGGCTTGAATGTTTCCCGACCGAATGTTAAGTCCACTTATTGGAAGACTAAACTGTGCATCAAATTTGAGACAACAGGCCACTGCCCCTTTGGGGATGACTGTCACTTTGCTCATGGGCAAGCAGGTACTTCAAATTCCCATTTTTGATTGATTGTTGGTTCTGGTTCTACATTGTTTTGATTTGTTCTGTTAGATAATTTGAAATCTGTAGTTGATTTAGACCTTATTTAGTTAAAATTTTGCTTAATCACTTGTAACAGAAGAAAGTAAGTTGAATTTCATGTGCAAGTTAAAATCAATTTGTGCAGTTTATCTTTGTAGGTTATGAGTAGAACTAGAAGGTCATTTTCTATAATGTTCCGGTACTTGTTAGTGATCTAATCTCCCAAAGATTGCTTCCTAAACAAAGAAGATACAAAGCATGTACTTGAATAAGTGTCATTCTTGTTGTTGTGTATGAGCATAATTGTTGTTGCTGTGTATGAACATTGAGTATTTCTTGGTGCAACTGATGTTGCTTGTGTTCAAAAGTAATTAAACACTCATCTAGTGATTACTTGATGTCTTTGTCCAAGGCATATGTCACATATGCATGGAAATATACATTTATTATAAACTGTCCTTAGGAATTTTTTCTGGGATAGAAATATCCTAGATTTTCTCAACGATTAAGTAGTTGACCATTTCTATTTTGTAATGCATTAAAATACTATTACTCTAGTATGTTATTTAAACTATTTTCATTTTGCAAAGTACACTCTTGTTGCTTGACTGAAGTTTATAGTAGTTTGGTTTGTCATACTTTATGAAAAAAAAACTTCCGAGTGTTTGCCAGCGGTTCTCATGCTGGAAAACTAAACATGGTGTCATGGTCCACTTGATTATTTCTGTCTTTCAAATATATCACATGAATAGGTTATTGCTTCTGCATAATTCTGAATGATCAATTTGCAAGCATCCCTTGATTTCTGTTAATGGCTTAGATATCTGATGCCTGGCTCACAAAGAATTTGGATGTACTTTCATCAGCTTGTGATAATAACTTTATATTCTTATTGTGAGCAAAATGTACATACACTCTAGAAGTACCATGATTTCCTTATTATTTTTTGTGTTGCAAACCAGAGCTACAATTTCCTGGTGGACGCAATGAGGCAGAAACTGCCGGTGTCATTCCAATTTCAACTAAAGCTACCATTCCAACCTTACCAAGAGCAACACCAGTTTCTTCTAATGATGCACCTCCTAGCCATAGTGTACCTCCTGCAAATGAAGAGGAGCAGGGTAAGAAGTATTTACTGAAGTGGAAGGGACCCAAGAAAATCAACCGAATTTATGGTGATTGGCTTGACGATTTACCACTTGTTCACAACTTACCAGGCAGAGTGGGAATCTGAATTGGATTAGGAGATTGAATTCTTCACTGCAGACAGAATTTTGAAGTGTGATCACTGATTGATGGTGATCAGTTCATAGATTTATTTGTTCTTATTTATTTTTTCTATTAATTGTTATAGTTTTCTTTTTCTGATTAGAGATGTGCAATTGTCATTGTATATCGAGATTTTGATGGACTGAGGAATTAAGCCACATTGGTGAGAAAAAACCAAATTCTGAACTGTGTGAAATCCTGATTCGGGTTCATCAATTGTCAAAATTTCTGGACCTAACCCAGGTCTTAAATAGTTAAACTATAGTATTCTATTTTTACTCATACATGGAATATGATTATCTGGTCTTTTGTTACGTTTTCTTCTTCTACAGTTCTTCCATCACACCATACCTTGCCTCTTAGGTTTCAAAGTTGGATAAATCTTATTGCAAATGATCTACATAATGCATAGAAAGAAATGTTGAAAAAACACTTACTGTATGAACTTTTTGTAAGATTATTTGTAAAAGAAGGGTTGAGTATTTTTATAAGATTGCATGAATCTCCCTAACACTACTTCCTGCTTGGTGGGTAAGATATAGAACTGCATAGAAATAAAACTGTTTGAAATTCAGGTTTTGATAGTAATTTTCTGATTTGTTATTTCTGATTATAACTGGTGATGTAACTAACTTTTTTAAAATTAAAACTGATTAAGAAACCAAAATTTGTTATGAAAGATTAGTTATAATTTAATTATGATATTTTTATATTATATATAATAATATAGTTACTAAATAATTATAGCTAGAATATTTAAATAACCCTTGAATACCCATGCCTCCGAATAATCAAACAAATGTATGGGTTAAGTGGTAGGCTTAAGTTTGACTTAGCTACTTCTTATAGACATTTTAGAAAGGTTTAGTCTAATCCAGGATTTTTTTTTAAAAAATATACTTTTATTATATTATTATATATTTTAAGAAACTCATTTTATTAATAAGAACCTTGTATATTTATTTTTCAATAATTTTATAAATCTTGTTTAAGTTCAACATGTGTTTTTGATGATATGTGATCATCATGCTTAATAATGGAGAAAGTAAATAATTATATAAATTTAATACATTAACGGTAATACTTCAAACTGACTGTTCACAAATAAACTATATATATTCATGTATATGTATTTACCAAGTTTAGTTATTTAAACTATTCAACAAAAGAGTTTACATAATTAAAGGTTTAAACATGTCAACATCATTGGTTTATATATCAACATTATCACTATAGAGAATGACAAGTAAGTCAACAATATAGTAACTGAAATAAATGCGGGTGACTATGTATCTCCGATTTTCTCTTTTACTCGATTTTTTATGATAGTAATTTAATACATATACATAAATAATTTTATAGGAATCAAAATTGGAAAGCAAAAAATAGAGTCCAGAGAGTGATTGTAAATTATTTATATGAGATTTTGTGTAAAAATGTGTGATAGTATGGTCATTCTTTCTGTTATTGTCTTAAAATAAGGAATTAAGGGAAGAGTGGGGAGTCATATAAAAACGGTACATTAATATTAATTTTAAAAAAATTTAAATTTTTTTTTAAGTAATTCATATGAAATAACAAAATACTTCATTGTATTAATAAAATATATTAAATAAGAATAGAATAAAAAAAATTATGTACGCTAAAAAAAAATATTATAATAAAAAATCTCCTTTTTCATTTATAGGTATAGATTTCATATTGTATACAAATTACTCGCAACTTTTATGTGAATGTAAAATTAAAAGCCTACTCTTAATAAATTTTTTATTTCCAAATCTAAATCTTTCAGTTTTCATTTTAAAACTAGTTTATATTACCTTGATTTTTGTGTTCTTTAATAAATTGTTCTAAGACAAGAAAAACTAGGGAATTTCAAACTTACTCATAAAGGTATGATTCAGTCCAAACATATTTTTATGCTTAAAATATAAATTTAAATTCAATAATATGACTTAAATTTTAAAAATATATACTTTTAAAAAAAATGTTTTATTTTTTAAAGTAACCCAAAATAGTCCATTGACCCATATGCTAAAAAATTAACTCCTTTAATGATGTTTCTTCCTTCACCTAACAATTTTTTTCCTGTAATCCATCAATTTTGGAAAAGATTGTTTTATCCTTTTTAAAAATTACATAATCTTTTTAGAATATTTTCATGACATACTTTTTGAAATCATGAAATATATTTTTAGAAAATATTTTCCAAAATAAACTTTCTAAAACGTATTATATACGTTTCAGAATGTGTTTTTTAAAATAAAATTTTCAGAATAATGAGGAGTTAGGTGGAACGCTTTGGTTATTGCACCTAATTGGTAGAGTGCAAAGAAAAAATTAATAGTTAGAAAAAAAATACTCTTCTTTTAAAGGTGGTTGGTTCCTTAACCATCATTCTACATTCGTGCAATAACAAAGCAGAAAATTAGATACTTAAGAAGAAATTAACTTAAAACTAAAATACTTAATGGATCAATTTTTATTTTTTTTTACTTTTTAATTGGTATACTTTAGTAGGATGTAAAGGTGACGAGAATGAACATTATAAATCTGTAAAAAAAATTACAAAATTTGTATATTTTATAAAGAGGAAATGTGTTAGCTAAATGAAGAATATATTTCTTTTATATTATGTAAAATATTTATAACTTTTAAATAATAATATATTCATTCTTCAATTAACTTACATTTATTCCTTTTAATTTATAAAATAAGTTTTTAATATTCTCCCAAACAATAACAAAATCTCTAAAAAAATCACTTACAAAATAGAAAAGGCAAATATAATCTTATCTTCATAAGTGTAAGTGGAGTAATTCAACTAAACATATTTATATAATTTCCTCTCAATTATTTTATATTTTACATAAGAATAATATTATCAAAGTAAAATAATCGGAATTAACATAATTATATCATTTCCTTTTAATTATTTAACATATTGTATTTTGTATGGAACAAAATGTATTGAAAAATGATAAAAGGAAAGAATAAATATACAAGATATCCAAGATATCTTTATAGTGGTTTATTTGACCATGCAAACTACATTCAGTTCTCGATCAATAAATTTAGTTTCACTAATTAAGCTAATGTTTCAAAGTCCAATACAAGTATTGTTTGGGCTCTTATTCACTAATGATTAACTCTTTGAGTATTGCTTGGACTTGAAGTCGGTTCTTACTAATTCCTTGAGTATTGTTTGGGTTCATAGTTACTCATGACTAAACCTTTGGGTATTCTTTTCCAAAACACTCAACTAAATATTCTTTCAACGAGTCACTCCTAACTCAACCAAGTATTCTTTCCACAAGTCACTATTGACTTAATTAAGTATTGTTTCACAAGTCACTATTTACTTAATCAAATATTCTTTCATAAGTCATTATTGATTTAACCGAGTATTCTTTGAACAATAGTCATTATTGACTAATTACCGAGTATTATTTATCAAACAATCATTTTTTACTAAGATAAAAATATTATTTGAGTGGTGATCAACAAATCACATACTTGCTCACAAAAATTGTACACTCTCCTATAGTTTGTTAATTGAACACAGAACATTGTCATTGAAACTTTTGAGGAACATAAAAACTTTAGGAGAGTTTTAAAACAAATACAACATGGTCTAACCATTTCTTCTTCTTCTTCTTGTTTTTGAATTGATTTATATAGGTTTTGAAGAAAGTAACCGTTGTAAATCTATTTAAGGTTGTTGAGCAACTTTAGCTTTTCTGAATATCCTTTTTTCATGTGATGAACTTGGATGTGAATTATGCATTAAATGTCATTTTCTTCTTTTATGTAATCTCCCAAAAACTAGATGTACTTATCTCTTCGGATAGTATGTCTAGTCTTGACTTTTTTTAAAGTACATAATCATATGAAACAAATAGTCTTTCCAGGATTGTCAATGTTAGCGCCAAAGAATTATTAAAGAAATATAGTTTTAGAATCAAAAGATCATTTGATGTGACTTGTGCTTACAACAAATTTCATTAGCAGATGAAACTGGAAAACACCTACAACATAGAATAAGTATATAGATATTTGAGAGGTACAAAGTTCGAAAGATACTAGATTAACTTAGATTATGTACATATTTTATGTTTATCTAACATAAAGATACAACTACATAGATATTCTATGTTTATCAAACGAGACACTTACATCTTATATCATCTATATTTGAATTAAGTTAGTGTCTTATGGATGAAGTATACTATATTTATATTTAATTGTTTTTGAGATTTAATAAAAAAAATATAAAGTGCTAAACTTTTACTCTAACTACGTGTATTATTGTCAATTCATTCTTATTAAATAACAAATTATATTATACTATATACATAGATTCATCCAGTAAAGAAAAAAAATAAAATATATATAGATAGATAGATATTCCTAACTTATACATATATAAAAGAATAGGAAAATATTTAGTATTTTGATGTTTTTTTTATGGTTTGTAGTTTAGCCAAGTCATGAGTGGGACTGAAACTGGAAAAAGTCACACGTGTCGTCATCATTGATACTCTTGCACAACCAATCATCACCACTTACAATTACTAGTCTCCCTTTTGACCTTTTACCTAGAAAAATGGAAGCAAAACTTGAACTTGTTAAGTTTCTCAAATGCTTTGCAAAATTCTTCTTCCATAACAGACTCTCCCACCAAACCCTGTTATCTCTAACAAGAGCTTTCTCGCAAAAGCAAGGCTTCTCCCGCCACCATGTCCATAAACGTTCATTCCCATGCCTTCGCCGGCAACCCTCTTCTCTCCAAATTCTCACTTTCAGGCCACCCCCTTCCACCCTCTTCAGCTCTTGAAGCCCTCAACGTGCGAATTGGTCAACCAAATACTCATTCGTATCCCTCCCTGAGCTTCAAGGTACTACCTTTCCGAAATGGGAGGCCCTTGGCTTCTTCCGAGACCAGCTCCGGCGACTCGCCGCCGATTTGGCATCTGGGTTGGCTCGGCTTGGACGATCTCAGGGTTATTTACGACAATTCCGGGGCCCAGTTGAGTGTGGACTCGTTGGTGTATCTGAATTCGAGTGCAGAGGACGACGCCGTTTACTGGGCAATCGATGTTTCTGCTGAGGCAATTGAATTGGGTAGCAAAACGGGTTTGCGTTTTGTGGAGCTTCGAACTCTCATGGTGGCTACCGACTGGTCGGATTTGCAAGCAATGGGAAACTTGGCTATTGCTGGTCATGTAAGTTCATTTTGCAACATGATCAATCCACTAAGTTTTTTTGTTACATAATACACATATGTATATGGATTTCTCAATTCATTTTCACTAAAATAGTTACAAATTCGAATATATATATATATATATATATATATATATATATATGAAGCATATAAAATAAAAACTCTTGTTACTGTGAGAAATAAAAACTATAAATATTGCTATTAAGTAATATTTGAGTTATCAAAGTTATCACTTTAATTGGTGACTGCCACTGTGGATTTTAATCAAACATTTTATACATTTAAAATGCGTAATTGACTTGAGGAGTCAAATTCGTAGTTATCTACTTATCTTATTTTAGTTGGCCTATTATCAAATTATTACTTTTATAGTGAATTAGTGTATGATACTGTCGGAGCAATGTCAGTGCAACTTCTTAATAACCGGGTTTGGCCTGGCCAGGCTAAGGCACTGCTAGAATGGCATAATATTTCACGATTTTGTGGACATTGTGGTGAGAAAACAGTCCCTATGGAAGCTGGGAGACGGAAGCAATGTTCAAATGGTTCATGCAAAAAAAAGATATACCCACGTGTTGATCCGGTTAGTTGTCTTCTGTTTTTAAGTGTTGATTTGATAAAAGGATGATCAAGTGTTTGCTCAATTATTTGTTGCTTACATGATCTTATGTAGGTGGTCATTATGCTTGTAATTGATAGAGAGAATGACCGTGCTCTTTTGGCTAAACGACCAATGCGTCTACATCGATTGTATACTTGTTTATCAGGTTTCACAGAGGTAGATTTCGACAGTTTTAAGACCTTTCATTTTGTAGGGACTCAAAAAGGTTTTTTGTTGTTATAGCATGAGGAAACATAGCTTACTAAATTGACATTTTTCTGTTTGTGTTCCTTAAAGCCTCCCATTTATGTGTGGTCTGGAAATCTTGAACTTCCTTTGGTTCTGTAAATTGGTCAGTATTATAGGTGCTGACAGCCAAAAACTGTGTACTTTTTTATCTGTGAAAAGTTCAACCTTCTCCTTAAAAGGAAAAATGATGTCTATAAGGCCAGGTTTCATGAGCTTGAGAATTCATTTTTGTCCGGGCATCATTTCGTAGTTGTTTTATATTTGATCCCTTTTTCCTTCTATACAAAAATTTAATTAGTTTCTATCCCCTTGTGGCATTTAGCCAGGAGAAAGCTTGGAGGAAGCTGTGAGAAGAGAAACATGGGAAGAGACTCGTGTTGAAGTGGGAGAAGTTGTATATCACAGTTCTCAGCCGTGGCCTGGTTATAACTTATGCAACATCACCTAATTTTAATTTAACTATGTTCTTTAATAATTTTATCATTTCTCTTTTGTTTGCATGAGAAACATTTAGGGTTTTCAGTTTACAACTTTGTGATTTAAAATCTTATTGGCAATTTGTATTATTTGAATATGCTTTTACTTGTATAGTATTAACTAGGGTTGAAACAAATTGAGTCAAGATAAGCATTTGAAGCTCAAGCTTTGCTTATAAAAAAAGAATTTGGTTAATTTCAAATTAAGTATTCATATTTGTGATTGAAAATGAAGAAAAAATTGAAATAGAAGTTTTTATTTTCTTTTCATAATTCATTTTGAGATAATTTTAATGATCTTATATAGTTTTTATTTGCATATTAAGTATGATCATTTCTGGAACATAATGCCTCTTTCCTCACAAGTCAAACTAAAATTGCTTGGTCACTATAGTACTTCTATGTACACACTCATACACATGTAGAAGGGCTACCCGTGAGCTTTTGACATCGAGCTTTAGAAACCTTAGCTTGAGGCACAAACTCGCAAATGAACTTGGTCAAGCATGAAAAAGCTCAAATAATTCGCACTTAGCAATAGGAATTGTCCCTGTCCATTTATTTACACCTTACTTTTATTTGCGTAGTTGCATGTGGCTAATGGAGAACATGAATGAATTCTTGAAATTAATTGCTGGTAGTTCTGTTGTGGTTTGGACATGTTCAAAGTAACTTAAAACTTGTTGATATCTTAAATATGTTTGAAACTCTTAATTCTTCTCACACACGTGGGCAGCTTTCAGAATTTAACTATAGGTGAACATAATCTCATGTAATGATGAGTTAACATAATTCTGTGATTTTACCATTTTTCTTATCAATTTTGTAATTATATTCCTCCCCTTATTGTCTATTAATTACACAATTTTTATTGTTTTTGTTTCTAGTTGGACCAAGTGGCATTCCATGCCAGTTGATGGTTGGGTTCTTTGCATATGCAAAATCCCTTGAAATAACTGTGGACAAGAAAGAGTTAGAAGGTGCATTGACCTCGTTTCTTTTACTATAACTTAGCCCTTCCCATTTATTTATATGCATAACTTAAAATGGTGAGTTAGTCTGTAAAACTGTATTTGTTAGAGAGATTTAGGCACAGCATGTGTATGTTTGTGGAGTGGCTGATTTCTCGGTTATACATGTCTCAGACTTTTGTCTGAAACTTCAGCTGCACCATATCCATACATATGGTGTATGCAATGCAAGTATTTTCCTTGAGTTATGAACTTAAGAATATAATTTCTGTTTATCTCAATTTCTTTTGTTTCGGTTTATTGAATTGGCAACAACTGATTCCGCAACTTGCTTATCTAGATGCTCAGTGGTACAGTAGAGAAGATGTGAGAAAAGCATTGACGTTTGCTAAATACAAGGAAACCCAAAGAACTGCAGCAGAAAAGGTCGAACAAATATGTAAGGGACTAGAAGAGAACAGAAGCTTGGCTTCAGATTTCAACGTGGAAAGTGCTGGTGAAAATGCTCCAATAGTTTTCCCTGGACCTTTTGCAATAGCCCATCACCTTATTTCTTCTTGGGCCTTCTCAGATAAAAATGTAGTGCATCATTCAAGATAACGCATTATAGTTCCTTGACAAATTCGTAAGAGTGTCAGAAACTCTTTTTCTAGGAACCTCTGGAATCAAATTTATGTTATTAGTGCTGTTGAATAATACAAGTGTTAAATATCTTTTTATCCCCAATAGTGTAAGGGGTCTCGTCAAATTGTTTTTTAGATTCTGCAGTCCTGGAATTGAAGAGCTCAACTTTTGATTGTGCATTATTCATTCACGTACTACTCATATTGTCTATTATCAACGATTTTATTAATACTATACAAGACCATATTTGCTTGTTATGGTTTCATGATGTTTCTTTGATTACCTTGCAATTGATCTTAATCTTGTTTTACCATAGTTTTGGGGGTCTGTTTTTAGTAATGCACTCTTCTTGTGCCTAACTTACTAGGCCTATTGTACGCCATGTGATTGCTTTGCATGATCGATAGGATTCCCTTATGCAATGACAAAGTCGAATCTTTTTTGGATGTTCCGTCTTGGAGAGGTCGTTGAGCTCCTAAATTCAACTTTTCTTATGTTGTGGAAGGTGGAGACTAAAGCATTGCATTCCAACACTTTCTATCTTTCTCATGATTGGAAACGACAAATTCAGAATGTGTCATTCTGCTATATCTAAGAAACATAGAATAGGCATCCTCGTGATTAGCAAATGGCAAACATGGAGTGATTTCACGACAAACCAAAACTTAAATGGTTGCTAGGGAACTATCAAGAGAATTTTTTGTATACAAAGACACGCCAAAATCTGCAATATATTCCTCATGGAAGTGCAGATGAGCTACACCTATCAAGTTATCAAATGTTATTCTAACTGCAGTTCCTCGTTTTATTCTTCTATCTATCCAAGAAAGATGCAGTGGCAAAGGAGAAATTATATCTACATGAAGCTATACTTTCTTTTTCTTCTCACAGAAATGCTCCAACCATTATGGCAGGCTTTTGGTAGAAGGGAGCACTATAATTTCTTGTGCACCTTTGCTGTTGTTTCTGCCCAATGTAAAATTGACCTGGCCAAAGCATCCATGGGGTCTATACATTTCCTGAGAAGAGGATCATTGTGAGGGAGAACCCCCAGCAAATCATCAGATGCCAGAAGCACCAGGTTCACTGCCCTAACCAAAAGAACATGGATTGCAATTCTCAATAAATTCCTTGCCCCTTCAATGTCCTTTCTGTACAATGCCTCCATTGCAGGAACCAATACATGCTCCTCGGTTGCTTTGTCTAGCAACACTACTTCAAATCCCTGCAGATAAATTTTACCATCATTTACACAAAATAAAATTCAATCTGGTACACCAAAAAAAAAAACACCAAGTAACCGATGGTGTTTGTTACTTTCTGTTATTAACACGAGTCATTATGAATACCTGACTTTGAAGCTTCTCTTGGTAATAACTAGCTACAAAAGCGGAATCCGTAGTCAGCAGTCCAATCCTCACAGTACAAGCAGCATGGATTGGTTTCAACTTGGCATTCTTGAGTTCCATGGCCACACAATCACCAACATGAAGAAAGGGTAGGGAACTATCCTCAGAAATTTCACTGTGCCACGCATGTGAGAGATGGCAAGGCATGGCCAATCCCTGAGCTCCAGACTGCTGAAGAAAGTTCCTTTTGCTCCTCAAATTGTCAATCACAAGGTCCTCATTCAATTTGATGCGATCAATTCTGCTCCTTGCAGAAGGGAGGGGACCACGTAAAGAAAGCACTTTGCTTAGCACAGGATCACTGGAAACAACGAAAGGTGGGCATTCTCTACCATTTCTTGAACCCCAACAAGCAAGCTTCTCCAAGAAAATCAGAGTTGATAGAACAGACACTCCTCCTATAACACCAACAGTGTTTGGTTGGCTTAGCAGAGAACCAGAGCTTTCACATCTCATAAGGGAAGTAGCGGGTTCTGCGTATTTTCCATTCTCTTCTGAAGATAACTGTAAACCTGTGCTTGAATTTGATTTCGCTCTGCACAGAGTCTGAGTCCTCTTTCTAAAGGCATCACCAGTAAGAAACGGAGGGTGATTTAATATCTGCACAGACATCAATATGCCCCTCTCTAGAATCTCTAACATCCCAGTTTCTATGAAAATATTTTCCCCTCTAAATTACAAGCGTCTATTTATCATCACCACTGAAAAGTCCACAAGTGCCCAAGAAAATTTTGTCACAGTCACGTCACTAAATTCCAGAAACATGTTGCTGGGGTCTTCATGGTTTCGGTGTTTGGCCTTTGGCAAAGCTATAGCAGATTTTAAAGCCAAACCAGCAAGAGCACAAGCTAACATCACTCTCTACACCAGATTCCCCATAACAGAATCTAGAACTAAAGGACAATAATTCAAATAACCACAATGGATCTTATATATTAAAGTATATTAAAGTGTTATTTTTATATACTCCGGTAACTAATAATTGATGGCATGTAAAATGCAAAAAGGTCGGTAACTAAGGTAAAAGGTAAGAAGTAGTTTAAAAAAAAGTAACAACACCACCCTCCAACATTGCCTAGCCTTGTGTAGGTTCTATGGGAGTGTTTTGGATGCTGATCAAAAAAATAAAAAATAAAAAATAAATGGGAGTGTTTTGGAGGAACCAACATAGTTATCATTTGTGTGAGACTATATCCTTTAGGATGTGATTGGTAGAGTGGACTTGAAAGGTAGAGAGAAAAATAATTGATCTTGTGTGTTTGGTAATGGGGAGGAAAGAATAAATTATATGTGGGACTAAGTATATTATTTTCACATATTTTTATTTGTTTATTATTAAATCAATCAAATTGTATCATTTTTAAAATATTTTTCTTTATCATCAGACAATAAAACCTTTAGTTTTATTTTCTTAATTTTTTATTTTCATTGTATGTATTACTTTCTTCAAAATCCAAATTAACATTAGAGTTTTATATTAATTATTTTTTTTCCAAGTTCCTGGGCTAGTACATTGTAGACCGTTGAGGAGATGAATGAATGCGATAGAATGATCGATCCAATAAGAGTGCTGTAAGTTGTAATCTTGGAATCGACGACATGTGATGCGCCATATCATAACTTATTTGTCGCACTTGAATTATTAGATATTATTTGTTTCTTTCCACAGTAGCACGGAATGCAAATGAATACTTGACGCGCGTGTTTGGTGTTATTTGATTAAAAATTAGGCACATCAAATCCATTTGTTCCATATGCACTACCCTCTCAAACACCTTACTGTTCTTTTCAACTTTAAAAAGGGAAAAGTTCATTTGTCTTATGCTCAATCACTGTCCCCACCGCCATGCATTGGTAATAAGCTTGTAATTTTTTAAAATAAATGTATATGAAATAAAAAATAAATAAATATAAATTATATATAAAATAAATGACTTAAAGATACTCCATCTTAAAACTTGTACTGTCGAACATCTAGATTATAAAACACCCAAATTTAAAAATAAACATCCTAAAAATAAATACCTGAACTAAAAAATATATCAAGAAACCATCACCAAAAGTTTAAAACACACATAAAAAAAGGAGAAAAAATAGAAAGAGTCTTGGACGTGTCTATATGTATGTGTACATGTATGAATATTGTACTATTAATTATGAAATAAAAACATATGATTTTAAGTTTTAAATTAAAATTGACGGATTGGATTGTGTTTTATAAATCCAATTTATTTATTTTTAAATAAAAGGGAGTTAGAATCAGGTATGAATAGTTTAAAAAGATTAAATATTCTCCTTTTACACCATAATCATTAGTATAAAATAACACAAGATTAAATGTGCAATTGAATAACTACGTATATGTGTTAAATAATGAGCTATAAATCCAATGCGTTTTTTAATAAATAAATAAAATTATAATTAAATGTGCATTTTGACCTGTTAATTGTACTCAAGTAGTTTGGAGATAAAAGTTCTTTTTCGGACAGTTGTAATTCAAAGTTAGGTTAGTTAAATATATAAATTACTAATTAGGAATGGCAATTTAGATTCCTTCAGTTTATTTTGTCCCATCATAATCTACAGAAAATTTGATCGGAGCAAACTCGCTTGTATAAAAATTACGGATCAGTTTTGTTGATTTGTCTTACATACTAATTGGTCTACAAAATTGTAGGCTAATTCACATAAACAAAATCTTAAAAAAGTTATATGGAAATGTTGTAATGATAACTTTATTTTAATGTTTTATATATTTCTTGCATCCTGTAATTATAAAATTAGTAATCAAATTTAAATAAGTTAAATAAATATAAAATTAATTTCTACATCAAATAAAAGTTAAATCTTTCATGAATAAGAAAATATAAATCTTTTTATTATTTAAACTACTGAAAAACTATTGTATTAATCATCATTTTGTCATGACTTCAAAAATAATATAATTATTCTTTCATTTCAATAATATAATTGGTTATTTTTTGTTGCGGATTATCCGTTCTGTCTGAATACAAACTTTGAATTTTAAATTATACTGAATAAGTCTATATAAACGAACAAGTTAAAAACTTAATTTATTTCACATTTTTTCTAGTCGTTAGAAAAGTCTTTCTATATGATTTGAACCACATTATTTATTTCTTTAACTTTAACTTCTAATCGATGTATGCATTATTTCTTATTTATGTGGCTTTTAATTTAAAGTGTGTTGGGGTTTAATCCCCTCATCTTCACACACACAAAGATTAGGTTACCTTTTTACCATACATGTTAAGTTTTATTCTTTCATGTTGTTTCAATATAAATATATTATTTTATTGCTAAATCATTTCAACAGAAAATGAATTAAATTGCATAAGAGGAAGTCTTTTAACTACATTTTGATTTCAAGATCTAATTAATTATAACAACGTGATTTTCACTTTCTTTTCTTGTCGAGAGTGCATGTCAGGATAAATTAATAATAAGATTTATTATTATAAACAAATTTTTAATTTATTGAAACGTTTATTAATTTATTATAAAACCGTAATAAAATCATCAAAATTCAAAACCGATAGTATATCAAAAGGTAGTAATCTTAATGATGTTAGTTTGATCATTAACATGTCATATTTGATTGTGAGCTTGTTTTAGTACTTTTATTTGCATGTAAGAACAGTATTATATATCTAGATAAAATAGCATAAAAGTACTATATTGTCCTTATAAACTCTATTCTTTATTTTTATTCAATGTTTAACAAAAGTATTTACACTTTAAGAAATAATGATTGTATAGTCCCCAAAAGAGTGACGTAAAGAGCAAGAGATAGACGTTACATGAGACTAATGTGAGTTTAGCGTTCCAATAGAAATGAAAGTTAATATTTTGATGATTATGCATTAGAGACAGTTCCCAATGAGACTCAATTTTACAAGGTAGTGTTGGCTAAGTCTACATAAAGAAAAAAATATATTATTTAACTTGTGTAGGTTTGGGGGACACTAAAATGAATATAAAATTAAATAATTATTAAAAAGTGGACTTTAAACTTAACTCGTAAAACCGACTTATAAGGTGAGATTTACACTCACTTACTATGAAATGTCCTAATCTCTAGTTGATGTAAGACATATTAAGAAGTAGACTTTAAGCATAATTCAACCTCATAAAAGCGGCTTATAATAGGTGAGGTTTACACCCACTTATATACTATGAAATGTCCTAATCTCTAATCGATATGGGATCTCCAACAATAATTAAACTTAGCCGTTAGGGACACTGCGTGAGAAAAGCAAATGTGAGTAAATTGTCGTCATTGGGAACAAGACCTGAAAAATAAATATGAATAAAATGCACTTAAGGAGAGCGAAATGGCCACGAAGGAGACTTAGGATTTTTTGGAAGAATTTCGGGATTATGAGTTTGAAAGTGTGAGAAAATGAAAATGTGAGACAAAAATGTTTTAATGCTTTATTTTTTTTTCTCATTAAATAACTTAGCGTGGACTAAGGTGACAAAAAAACGTTCACATCACCTTAGTGACGCCTAAACCTACGTTAAATGTATTGTATACACTTTGTGTTCCCATTTTCGATGCAATATCATTCTGTAACTTATTTTTTTTATTGCATCTACTTTGTGTCATCATTCTATACGCTAACTTATTATTATTTTAATAATTTTTAACTTGCATCCACTTTGTGTTCCCATTCTAAATTCAATGTTATTCTGTCACTTAATTTTTTTCATTGCATCTATTTTATGTCCCCATTCTAGATGTTAACTTATTATTAGTTTAATAATTTTTAACTTACATTAACTTTGTGCCTCCATTCTAGACGCTAACTTATTATTATTATTTCAATAATTTTTACTGTAAGTTAAAGGTCTCAATTGTGGACATAATATTTGACATTTATTTTTGTGTCCAATTTGAGTAGACTTTCTCCATGCTAATTACTATTTTTTATAGCTCTTGCTTTTTGTTGGCAGTTAAAATGAATTTTTCTTGTAGAGTTATACATGTTTTTGCCAATGTTTGTGTTATTAGTGGGAATAAAATCCAAGTTTAATAATAGAATAAAAACTAAAACAACTATACAAATTGTGTAATACTATGACAATAATAATAATAATTATTATTATTAATTATTAATTTATGAGTAATAATATGTATGTAATATTAAATTTATTCCTTATGAATTTGTATTCCTATATAATAATTCATATCTAATGTTGAATTTATTTATAGATAGAGTTACTTGAGTAATTTACCTACACTAATATTAATAATGTTGATAACAACAATAATATTAATAATATTAATAACAATAATAATATCATTAATAATAATAATGAATTTGAATATTATTGTTAATAATGATATTATTATTATTATTGGTGTTGTGGTTAATGTTTTATTATTAATTATTATTATTATTATTGATCTATGGATAATAATTTGCATGTAATATTGAATTTCCGTACAAATATATAGTTCTAAGTAAATTACTTGCAAATTTGTATCAGTAGATCAACTTACAACTTCTTATAGTGAACCTAAAAAGGTATTCTCAATGTTTGTCTCAGGACGTTATCCTCTTTTAGTTAGAAAACATGTGATCACACCCTTATGTAAACAAATTGTTTAACTATGAGTGACTAGGTCTACAAAATACTCAAATTATAGTTAAGGGTGGTTGTATGTTCAAATAATACTTTATGTTTAGCTAAAAGTAAATACAATCCAAATAATATTTTGTGTGTTTGTTAGAAGTGATTGTGGTAGAAATAATATCACGTGTGTAGCCAAAAGTGACTAAATTATAAAAAGTAATAGTCTTTTATCTTGTAGTGTTAGTCAACTAGTGTAACTTAATATGTTGATAAAAAAAATTAAACGTAATTTAAGTTTTCAGATGAACCAATATAAAGATATCTTATGAATGTGTGTATAACTTACTATTAAAAAAATTAATTTCTTAAAAATCGAAACATATATCAATGAAATTTATTTTAGAGAAATTCAATAGATTTGCTTAAAGTAAGATTACTTTTACCCGTATTGAAGTAGTACCTTTCCTTATGCAATGAATTGTTGTTCATAAAAAAAATAAAATTATCTATGAAATATATTTAATATAAAATGAAATAATGTTTATTTTAAGTCAAAAAGTTGATATAATCATTAAAAAATATATTTTTAGATGAAGTGTGGTATATAATATAGTTTATACAGACTAACAACAAAGTTACGTATTTATTGTTGTATGTACTATTCAGTGTTTTAAAATGTTGGCTTCTAATAATATTTGATTGTGCGATTAAGATGGAGTAATATTTATAAAATGTTCTTCAATACTCACGATGAGTCTAAATTAACACAAATATCACAATTAATCATAAATTAACTCTGATATCATGTATTAATCTTATGTAAAGTTTAAACTTAAATAACTTTTACTTTGGATCACTGATACGATCACGATAATAAGTAGTGTCTGGGATCTTCTCATATATACAATACATAATAAAAAGAAAAACTTAATATTGACTTAGTCCAACAAACTATATAATTTGCTTGTTTTCCTAAGAAAAACTCATTCCAAAGTTCGTGTGTTTGCCAGCAATCAGGATGTGTTGATGTTCATTTTAGATCTATTTAAGAATTAATATGGTGTTTGCCAAAATATATTTGTTAAAAAAATCTAAGCTCTGAAATGAATTTTGTCACATCCACAAATTAGTCTTTTGATTTTGACAAGGAATGTCTCTTAAAAAATTAGATACACAGTGTCAAAATTGTTAAAGCAAGTGCTTTTAACATTGAGAGTTGAATTAGTTTTCCGTTTAAGTTAATAATATATGCACGATCTCTGAAAAGAATATAAAAAATGTAAAAATATGTATATTTCATTATATTTCCTTCACAAATTATCGTGTACTAAAGATGAAAGTGATCTCAATTAGGTTGTGTTTGCATAGGACAATTTAAAATATTAAAAGAAGGGTTTGCGAAGTAGTAGCAACGACTGGTCGTTTAATATTTGCACAATTGAAACAAACAGAGCATATAGAAGAGGCGTGAAAGTGGGAGTTAGGGGTTGAAACACTTGAAACCTGACTTTGCCTTGCGTTGTGTGCTTCTGGAATCTGTCCCTAAAACCAAACCCAAATGGCTGCTCTCTTGAGAAGGTTTTCAAGAGCCACTCTGATACCATTCGCCGCCCAATCCAACTCCTCTCACTCAAATCTCCGCCTTCCGTTCACTGCGATCGCCGCCATTTCCGGCGGAGTCTCCTTCCTTTACTACCATTCCTCTCCCAACCTCGTAATTATTCTCTCCCATTCCTAATTATCATTTTCTTTAAAAAGATTATTCTATATCTTTAGATCGACTCTTTTGTCCTGTGAACACAATCACTAACGGAATAATCAAGTGGTTACGGTTACTGTTTGTTTGCAGGTTCATTCGCAACAAACAGAACAGGAGGAAAGTAGAAATATCGGTGAGTGTAGGTGTGCATTTGATTTGGAATTGCCTTTCGCTTCCAATGCGTTGTAAAGAAGATTTTGTACTTTTCCTTTTCAGCGCTCAACCCGGACAAATGGATCGAGTTTAAGTTGCAGGACACTGCCAGGGTTAGTCACAACACTCAGCTATTCAGGTATGGCAAATCGTGAATCATAAATAGTATTAGCTGTGTGTTCATATTCTATCTATCAGTACTGAAGCCTTGTTTCTTATCACATCCAATTATCTCTAGAAAATGCTTGTCAAACTATTAGTTTGTAAAATATTCTAGTTAAGAAAATGGAAATGCTTATCATAATAAGCATCTTAACCCAAGCAATGAGCTTTTGGAGATAAAGACGTGTGTTTGAAAGAGATTCTAAGGAACTTAGTTAAGCTTATCTGATGGTATTAGCATTTAAGCTAGTGCTTGGTTTGGTTAAATTTATGGAAGTGGTTTGTGGCCTTTCTTTAAGCTCTTATTATCTTGTCGAGTAAGTTTCATTGTGAAGCTGCTTATAAATTAAGCTGTAAGTTCTCACGTGATAAGATTCCTATTTAAAGAACTTAAATAAACTGTTTTCACATATTCAGCCAAATCATACAAGGCACGGTTTCATTGTTGTTGCACATATTCATCAATGTTATAGTTTCATGCGTGCAAATGCATTTACAATTTTTATCTTCTATTGGTATAAATGTGTCTCTTTCCCTGTGTTTGGTGCCAGGTTTTCATTTGATCCCACTCAGAAATTGGGTCTAGATATTGCTTCTTGCATCCTTACAAGGTTTGCTAGATTTTCAATACAATGTGGTTTTGCTGTGGTATGATATATTTCTTCTTTGTTTCAATACAATGTGGACCTAAAGCATCTGTGTATAACTGCAGGGCTCCATTGGGACAAGATGCTGAAGGAAAACCAAAATTTGTTGTACGCCCGTAAGTTTTCCTGTTCAAACAATTATGGCTCTTGGTCATGTAACCTTCTGTCAATCTTTGGCCTAAAACATTCACAATTATGTAATATCAGTTCCTTAAATTGTAGGCTTCATATTTTTACTAAACTTATTTTTCTGTTTGCCATGATAGCCTTAGTGTGATTAATTAGCACAGCTTTCAGAAGGCTTGTTGTCGTCCCTCTTAAACCCTACATTGTTGGTTGTAAATGTATATGAAAAGTATTCATATGCTGTGTATTATTTTCCACTTATTTTGTGGACCTCAGAAATTCGTTTAGCTATACATTAATTAAATGAATTGAGATCAGAGGACACCATCTACTTTATTTTCCACCTTAAAAAGAGTCAAATTAGGCCCATATGTGATAGTGAATGCTTAAATAGATTCTAGGTCTTCATCCTCCTTATTATGTGGATGTTTGTGGTTGGACGGTTTCCATTGTTTATCATGTTACTCCTTCCTTTGTGTACTTTTTTTTGGGTGCCTTTGAAATGAGTAACATTTCTGACATCACAGGAACCCTTCACTGGGTATGTTTTGAACACTATTTCTCTTTTGAATAATGTAATTCTCGTCATGTTATGTTTTGTTTACATTAACCTTTAGAAACCATGACAAAGGAAATTTTTTCTTACTAAAAGATGCAGTATAGATAATAGAAGTGCAACATGTATAAACTATATATCATAGTACCGGGTGAAGGATTTATCTTATGCTTTTGCTGACAAAATTTACTATTTAAGATAGATAATTGCATTCCTAGTTTGTAAGAGTGGATGAGATTCTATAACTTGGAGGCTGCTAGCCCAGCCCTGTGTAGGACTAGATTTCTTTGGGAGGCTGGCTCCTTAAATCTCAACTTCTAAAATTTTCTGATGACATCTTTGTGTTTATCTGGATAAGTAGTGTAGAGTTACTTTTAAGGAGAATTAATGAAAAGAAATCAAAAGAATAAATTTTGTTTTTTTGTTTCATCTAAGGATAATTTGTGTAACAATGTATATGAACGAAATAATATAAAGTTTGATATAGTTTTATCACGGCCTCTCTACATGTGGTAGTAAGGCTACATACACACATTTACTCTCTCTCTCTAGCTTCAAAGAAACCCATTATTTGTTATAATCTGCATTTGGTAGAGGGAGGTGGTGTAGTTCTGGTGAGGTCATATAATATAAGAATAAGACCTAAAAAATTTCCACTCATTGTCATGATCACTGTTGAGATGCTAGTAATTTATAGCTTACTGTTGATATTTCATGGACGTATATCTAAAAGGGTTCTTGTTTCTGAATCTTCAGGTATACTCCTATTTCAGATTCAGAATCGAAAGGACATTTTGACTTGCTAATCAAGGTATCTTACCATTATAGAGGCATTACTTTTCTCATCTCGTAGATAGTTTATGCTTGGAAGAGCTTCTCCACAAGTTCTTCTAGTCGAGACATATAAGATGAAAAAAATGCAATTAACTTCTCCATAAGTTAAAGTTAACTTTTGCAAAAGTTAAAAATAAAAATTTAAGATAGTTATGCAAGAGAGCTTTTACAAATTAGCTCCTGGAGAAACTAATTTCAAAATTTCCTCATTTTTCTCTCCCATACGGAGCTTATGGAGAAGTTTGTTCAAACAGACCCCTAGCCCACCTTTTTAAAGAGGTACTTTGGTGATCCATTTTTCAAATTATTTCAGTTGTATCCTGAAGGGAAAATGAGCCAGCATTTTGCAAGCTTAAAACCAGGTGATGTTGTTGAAGTGAAAGGGTATGTCATTTTCAATAACAATTTAAGATCAGAAGAGTACTTTCCATATTTAAAATTTATATAAGAAATCCATTGTTTCTTTCAGGCCCATTGAAAAACTCAGATATACTCCTAATATGAAGAAGCACATTGGCATGGTAAGCATATTCCTACCTGTAGCCATTGACAATACTGGGATATGGTGTTCAGTATCATCATTTTAGTTTATTCTTAAGATGGAAAATGAGTTTACTGAATGTGGCTCCTAAAAATTGGTACTTCTCCTTAATAAAAGATTCTTTCCAACATATATAAATGAAGCCTATTTTTTAACCAGAAGAGTCACCTTTTCTTTCAAAATGGAAAAACGGGAAATTAGATAATCCTTCTCTCAAAAGTTTGTTTGGATACCTACACAGAACTCCTAATATAACCCGTACACAAATTTTTTTAATCACTTTGTAAATATAATGGTATGAATATGTTGAGTTTGTATAAATATTTTCTTTTGCTTCCATGCTACACTTGCCTGAGTTCTCTCTTCTTTCCTTTTTTTTATTGTATGACTCAGATTGCTGGAGGCTCGGGAATTACTCCTATGCTTCAGGTAATTGAAGCTATTTTGAAGAATCCTGACGACAAAACTCAGGTAGGTGGTAAACCCTCTGCTTTGCATTCCCCGAAGATATATAGTTTGTTTTTTCTATACTCTTAATTTTGTTATCAAATAGCACTGTATGGGCAGTTATTTTTATTTATTTTATCCTTTTGGGCATCTTAATTCATATTGCTATATATGTACTGTCATTTTGTTTATTATGCATATTAATTTGATTTTTTAATTTATTTATTTCTGACAATTTGACTAACACAACTACGTAAGAAAATCACAGCTTCTATTGGCCTTTTACATGTACAGGTATCATTACTTTATGCTAATGTCTCCCCAGATGACATTCTGCTTAAACAAAAGCTTGACATTCTAGCAACAAGCCACCCAAACTTAAAGGTAAAATCTTATAGCAAAGAGGACATTGTTAGCCAATTACAAAATAATTTAATTGGAAACTCTTTTCTTCACAAAATTTGCAGATATTCTACACTGTAGATAATCCAACAAAAAATTGGAGAGGAGGTGCAGGTTACATATCAAAGGATATGGTTGTGAAAGGCTTACCTGCTCCTAGTGATGATACTCTTATACTGGTGAGTTTTGCTTCAAGTAATACCTACATAACATTAACAGAACTCTTTTAATGTTGTCCAACTGATGATCTATTTAAACATTTAAATTGAACCTTTGGGAAAATTATAACATGTTTTTTCTTTTCTTTTTGAGAGCAATAATTGTCCATGTCAGATACTATGTTGGTTGTCGTCATTAGTGGTAGCTATTTGTGTTCCTTAATCAAGTGGTTTACTGTTCCAATTCTGGTAATACCACTTTGGGTATGGAGTAAATCATGTTGAGAGGAAAATACTCTTTTGGTGTGTGCTTAAGATCCCTGGCAGTGTTGGTCATTGTTTTTGGGTGAGTAATCCGAATAAATACCATACTTTAGTAGAAAAATTATTCATGTCAGATGGCTGAAATATCCTAGAGATTAGTAAGGCATGTCCCGAACATGTTTAGGCTACTCCAACCAAATGCTAACCAGGACATCTGCATTTAATCGGTACTTATGGATTGAATGGCTTCCCTGGATAAATGTTGCATTCATAAACATAGTCTGGTCAATGCTTTGTAGTTGAAATTTGAATATATTTAGAGCCCCTTCCATGGCAAATTGTTGCACTAGACCATTATTCTTCTAAGTGCATACTTGTAATCAACTTCCCATATCGTGCACTCATTCCAATGTAAAATTTGTAGCTGATATTAATCTGGTCACAAATCAAAATTACTTTTAAACAGTTTAGAATAAATTCTATTCAATTTTAAAACGAATGAACACTTAAACTTCTGAAGGTTAGCGCGCAATCGGCAATCTGTGTCAGAAAGGCTTATGCCTAAACTATCTGCCTCGTACTATTTTATGTTAATATTCATGTTTCAGTTTTTTCCGGTAAGGTTTATTAGAAGAGGGATTAGGGTGAATGTTTAGCTGTTTGATTATTATTACGAAAATGATCTAGTTAATTCCCTACCTATTATCACCTGCATTTCAGGTGTGTGGACCCCCTGGGATGATGAAACAAATATCTGGAGAAAAGGCCAAGGACTGGACACAAGGGGAGGTATGGAATTATTTGTGTGATGTGTCTGATTTTATGGATCCCTGTAATGATGCTCTTTATTTTATTGTTGATTTGCTGCAGGTTTCTGGCATCCTAAAAGAGGCTGGATACACTGAACAAATGGTTTACAAATTCTGAGAAATTTAGGTTTCTCGCATCTGATGCTAGCATTCTTGTCGCTACAGAATTTGTTACTGAAATGGTTTTCCGAAGAATAACCGTTGGCTGCGGTTGAAAATTCGAACATGAAATAAATATAGAATTACAGAGCACTGAGAATGATTAATTCGTGTATTTTCAAAATTTTGTGGATACTTAGTCATGCGGTTGGTTAGCATGATGTCAATAAAGGGCATCTATGGAGGGTAAATTTACTTCTCCCACCCTACTTTCCAACATTTTTTCAAAGAACTATGGCAAGAAAGGTATATAGCAGTTTTAGATTTTTTTTTAATAATTACTCGTGTGTCCATTTTTTATGATAATAAAAAACATTTTTTATCATAATTGTTAAAAAAAATTATTAAATTTTTAAGAAGATATATTCATAAAAATATAATTATAAAATAAAGAATCTTTATAATTTTATTATAACTAGTTTTTTTATTATAGGTAGTTAATTAAATTTAAAAAATAATTACAAAATTTTAAAAGTAAAATAATAAAACAAGTTATATTGATAAAGTTAAAATTGATAATAAATTGCGTAAACTTGAAATAATTACAAAACAAAATCTTTTTTATTAATTAGATAAAATTATATAAAAATTAATATTAATATTAGTTATCAAGTTTTAGATACCTAATTACTAAATTTTTTGCATACAAATGAATTGAGTGATAATTTCACAATCCCTAGTGTAAAAGTAAAGTTTAATGATAGCTTACAGTTATAATGTATTTAGCATATTAAGTGGAGCAGCGATAAATTTGTGAATAAGATAAGACTTTTTTTGTAAGGCAGACATAGAAAGTCTTGTGTAGGTTAAAATTTGTGCGCTTTCCTTCTGGTGATTATTATCCCTCCTTTGATGTCCATCCTCTTTTTCCTTCTCTGAATTCATGATGAGACCACTACAAGCTTGTAACCATGAGACCTTTACTCACCATTATAACACCGTAAATATGTCTCTCATTGTCACAAGATCATCATTGCACTCCGCACCATGACTTTGATAGTCACCACTATAAGATGCAGGAAACAAAGAATAAAAGTAATAAAATATTTTTTCAAAAATCAACTTTCTATGTCAATTATTTTCATAACTAATATGTCAATTCTTTAATTGAAAAAAAAATCAAGTTTTCTATAAATCTCACATTGAATGAGAATATGAATGGAGGTGTGTTGGACATTCTATATAAACTAAGGATATGATTAATGGAGTAAAAATCTCATCCTAAAAATAAATTTTGTAAAATTGTTGGCAAAGTTAAATTATGTTTAAGTTCATCTGGTAAGTGCTAGTGTCCTCTATAACTTCCTCTGTGTAGATTAGTTTTCACCGTTCTTGTATACTAAAAAAAATTAATAAATAATAATAAATTATTATATTAATTAAGTTAGATGTTATTTTATAAATTATAACATTATTTTAAAGTAACTAAAATATTTAAAATAAATTCTAAATTTATAATTTAAAATAGTTATGTATCTCCACAAAAACTGTTTCAGTGTAAAAATGGTGGAACTTTTTCGTGATATAGAAAAAAGATTTTAGTGTAGTAAAATTAACTTTATTTTATAATATTATTTAATATATGATAAATAATTAAAAATATTCCTTAACATTTCCCATTACCTTTATATTTTATTCTAAAATAATAGTATTTTAAAGGTATATGTACCAAATCAAACATATTTTATTATTTTTTAAAATTATGATTTTTTATACCAAAACATATTTGCAATAAAGTCGGTTATAATAACATCATCTTTAAAAAAAATAAAAAATACGGTGATAATATGGTAATTATTTTGTAATTTTAATAACGGTTGTTATATTTACAGAATGTGAAAAACAATGACGGTTCTTTGTCCGAACAGTCATTATATATGCATCGAAGTCAAATTATTACGAGATCCTTCGTTACTAAAGAAACTTTAACCACTTCTCCAGATAAATTCTTTAGGATTATTATGATTTTTATTATACTTATTATTATTAAAAATATTATTAATAATATAAATATATATAATTTATATTATTATTATTAATATAATTATTATTATTATTAATTAGTATAAATTATATTAATATTAATAAGTATAAATTATATTAATAATAATAAGTATAAATTATATTAATATATGTAGTAATGTATTGTATATAGACTTTTATATTGGATTATTGTTATAGAAATATGATATTGTTATAGAAATATGATATTTTATGCTAGATTAGATTATATTTATAATAATAGAACATTTAAAAAAATCCATTTATAACGATAATTTCATTTAAAAATACTTTTAAATTTTTCATTCTTTATTTGACAGAATTAAGATAATTCTAAAATCGTTGTTATTGTGATTTTATAATGTGGGTTTTAGAATTGTTAAATAACCTGATTTACAACAACATCCAAAATTACAACGATTTTCAAACCGTTTTTATATGATATTTTTAAAACACTGTTTTGTTTGCCATTATAGATTCCAAATGAATAGAAAAGAGAATTATCCAAAAACAACTAGATTATTAGAATATTATATAGATACAATAAGCTTCTTTCTTTCGATTTTTTCACGTGAATGATGCAATTTAATTCTTTTATTATTAATATGGGTAAAAGCCCTAAACCTTAAGTAAAGTTGTGGAAAATTTAAACCTTAAGTACACAGAGTGATTAATAATGCATAGAATGAAAAAAAATGCAGTTATTGAAGCTGAGGATGGTTTAGAATTTGAAAATGATTTTATTACATTATGCTACTGTACTAGTTTCTAATAAAACAATTCGTTTTAAGCTTTTTAGATATCGGAAGGGAACCTACAACTTCGAATGCCATTGTGAAAAAAAGAGGTGATGAAGTTTTCATACTAGATGACAAAGCGCATAAAGATATAGCATCTGCACAACTGATAATGTCTTGCAAGCGTATTTTTCATAAAACATAAGATTATGTATAAGAGAAAGTGAAGGAATCAGGAGATGTGAACAATGTATGAGTCCAGAAAAAATTGCAGCCGAAATCAATGCAGATATACAATTTTAGCAATAGCCAATAAAATCACCGAATAAATCAAACTAAGGAAATACCAAAAGTATTTCCACTACTCTGTGTTATGTCCATACCTTTGACGAAGTTCTGACACCACTTGCATAATTTAACATAAGTAAATGTTTCAACCAGGCACAAGCAAGCTTGGAACATACTCAAACGACAACATACGATAGTCGGGATTGCTGAAACTTTGAGTACGTTCTACTTTATTATCCTTCAGATTAAAGAGAATAAATTCCCAATGTTTATAGTTTGCCAGCAACAAGACATCACCATAGATGCACAAAATCACCACGTCCGCATATAAATGCCTATTGATCTGGAGACTTTCATAACTTACATTCAGCAACCGAACCCAGGATGTTTCATCTCGAACCTCCTTCAATTGCAAAGCAACAAAGTTGGTTCTCTTATGATCAAAAGAGACACAAAGGCATCCATTCAAAACTCCAAGATAAGGCTCAAAATAAGGTGGTTCAAAAATACAATCAGGCACCGGCAAATATCTGAATGTATCGGTTCTTAGATCATACGACAAAATTTCTAGTATCTCATTGTTAGCAGAAGTTCCGCACTTACCACCTTGAAAAGAAATTCCTAGCCAATTAACAGTGGCATTCAGATGGTATCCAAGTTGTTGAAAAGTGAAAAAAGAAGGACAGGTTAAAATATTTTTCCAACATGTGTCACCCATGCCGTAAACCATCACATTCATTTGCCGTATTCTGACATCCAAAATTATTGCCACCACCTTGTAAGTGTCACTACGATCATCGTAGCCAAACCCAAATTTCATATAACAGGAGTGGGTTCGAGGAAAGTCGGAATGGAGACGCAAGCATGGCGAAGATTCGGAGAGAATCCTGGTGGCAGGGTTCCAAAAGTGGACCCTGTGTTCTTCACAGTCATCTATGGGAAGAGAGTCATGCAGGCAAAGCAAGCCATTACAGGAACCCATGAAAAAGTTAAAGGGGTCGAAGCGGTACTGGCGATTATCATGAAAAGTGGATGCAGGGTTCTGGAACAAACAATGTATAGAGCAGAATGAAAGCCAGGTAAATGCCGCATCGTTTAGGTCTTTCAACCTTAACATGACTTGTGTGTTTCTGGAGGACCTTCCAAGGTGCGATTTAACGAAGTAGGGATCGGAGATAAGGGAATTCCAAGTCTTGGAAACGCACCTGAATCGCATCAGACTCTTTACAGAAAGCCATGAGAGAATTTCCATTATGAGTTCCTCAGGGAGTATTGGAGCAGAAGCCATCGCCATCTTCCTTCCAAAACCCTAGCGATCGTCTCGCTTCCTACCTTTTCACTTCTTCATGGGTTGTTACTATTTATACAAACATTTTTAGGTCAAATCACCAATGGTTTCAATGTGTTTTGCCTTTTTATTTTTTGGACTCTTTTCTTCTACTAAATCTTTTCAAGAAATTTTCCATGATTTCTTATCTTTTACAATTTATCATTTTTATTTGTAAATTAAATTTTCATATTTTAGTCATTAATGATTGAAAATATTTTCATATCATAATATAAATTATTTATTTTATATGGATTTTACTTATATATAATTTGTATTTAAATTTTTTAATAAATTTTAATCATATAAACCAATTTTTTATTTAATATGTAATTTATAATTTGAATGAAAACAACGTTGGAGAAGTAATATAAATTACACACTTACATGAGAGGGAATAAAACATTAATGATATATATATATATATATATATATATATATTGTGAAGTTATTATGAATGGAAGAGTAGTTAATCTTAAATATTAAAATTTTAAAATATAATTAAGATTAAAATAAGAGTATATTTTCCATTTCATAACAAAAAAGTTTATTTTAAATTTTTTTAATGTATTTTTTAATTCTACTTTTAATTGATAATTTTGAAAAGTGTTGCGTAATCTCAAGAGTCGTACATTACGTCATCATAAAGTTAACACATACGTTTTACAATACTCTTTTGTTATAGTATGTAGGTTATGCTAATAATTTATACTTTAGAAAAAAAAAATTCTATTTATCCTTATATTAATATTTGATTTTATTTCAGTATTTTGGATAGTGCGTTATTTCTTATTTTTTTAAAAATATTTGAAATAAATGGAGCAATTGTTTAAATTGAAAGAAATAATTTATTTTGAAAATTAATTGCATAATGAGAAAAGTGTCTTTTTTATGAGAGAGAAATAAATTTAAAAAATATTTGAAATAAATGTAGCAATCATTTTGAATTGGAAGAGATAATTTATTTTGAAAATTAATTGCGAGGAAGTGTATGTTTTATGAGAGAGAAATTTATATATATATATATATATATATATATATATATATATATATATAAAAGGGATTCCCCTTTAACTGCTCTCAAATTTTTTCTTATTTTATTCTTAGACTAATATTTGATTTTATTTCAGTATTTTGGGCATTGCGTCATTTCTTATTTTTTATAAAATATTTGAAATAAATGGAGCAACCGTTTTAAATTGAAAGAGATAATTTATTTTGAAATTAATTGCATAATGAGAGGGAATGTGTGTTTTATGAGAGAAATTTATACCTATATATAAAGGGATTTCCTTTAACTGCTCTCAAATTTTTTCTTATTTTATCCTTAGATTAATATTTGATTTTATTTCAGTATTTTGGGCATTGCGTCATTTTTTATATTTTAAAAAAGATTTGAAATAAATGTAGCAACAATTTTGAATTAAAAGAGATAATTTATTTTGAAAAAATTGCATAATGAGAGGAATGTCTCTTTTATGAGAGAAAAATAAATTTAAAAAATATTTGAAATAAATGAAGTAACTGTTTTGGATTGAAAGAGGTAATTTATTTTGAAAATTAATTGCATAATGAGAGAGTGTGTCTTGTGAGAGATAAATAAATTTAAAAAATATTTGAAATAAATGGACTGAAAGAGATAAATTAATTGCATAATGAGTGAGAGGGTCTGTTTTATGATAGAGAAATAAATATTATTTACATTCACTTCCTTATGAGGGGGTAGTTTTCACCAGTTACTTTTCTCTTCTATATTTCGACTCCAAAGAAAAAAAATGCTAATAAATTTTGACACATCTAGAACCATTTTCCTTCACTCCATGTTCTTCTCCTACTCTCACCTCAATCACCACTATATAGCAGCAACAACAACAACCACCATTGTTTCCTTCTCTTCACACCTCCCAAAGTGTTCGAAGGAGAGACTCGTCTCATTTTATAATGCAATTAAGAGGAGAGGAAGCCAATGAGAGATCATTTATTTTTATCATTTTTTTAATTCTATTTTTGATTTTTTTAAATGTTTTTTTAATGAAATTAATGGTAAGTTTAAAAAAAAAATGTAGGTTCCGTAGGAATTTACCTAATAATATAAGAAAAATGAATGTAAAGTAAGTGATCTCTTTTGGTTAATTAACAGTAAAATTGATTATTAGAAGAACGGAGAAAGCTAATGGGGATTAAGAAGTTTTGAATAAAGTTACATTTGTTTTTGTAGATAATAAAATTAGAAAAATAAATATAAATATAAAAGAAAATTTAAAAACATAAATGTTTAAAGATAACAATAAAATGACAAAATAACTAAAATAAAATATTAATAAGGATAAAATAGGAACAAATCCGTGTACACCAAAAAATAGCTATAAAAGGAATTTCATTTATATATAAGTATAGACTATATTTTAAGATAAATTATTATTTTTTAAATTATAACTTTTAAATAATCTTATTTAAATTCCATAAAAAATTGTGGATCACAAATATTTTTCAAGCTTATAATACCTAATCCAAACTGATAGGATAATTGTAGATAGATAAGTGGTCGTTCCTCTATAGTTTATCCTTTTACCTCATAGGTAAGACAAAGACCATTTTTTTTTAAATATATTATGAAATTTATAATTTGAAATGTATTTTTTTTATTCACATCTCTTATCTCTTAGTTGTATAATCCAAAAGATATTTTATAACATCTATAAGTATTTTTTTTCCATATTTTCTTAAACAAAATGTATCTGTTTAAAGAAAAAAAAAATCATTACAGACCGTATAATTTAAAATAAACCTTAAACCCTAAATCATTATATAAAAGTTTTTTCACATCACCTATTCTAAAATGAAAAATATAGAATATTTGTAGTATGGAGACACAAGAAGAAACAACCTCCTACCTTCATAAATTTTCGTATTTCCAAAAATATTCCTTTGTAATATTTTTGATTACGTACTCTGGAAGTCATTTTTAACATTCATAATTAGTTTCTGGATTACATAATCCATAAATCTTTTTTCATATGCAAGCTTTCATATTACATAATCTGGAAGTCTTTTCTAGCTTCCAAATTATGTAATCCGAAAGCCTTTTTTTAAATGTAGACTTCCAGATTATATAATCCAGAATACCATTCCAGATTATGTAATCCAAAATATGGAAGTGATACAAGAATGATAAAATAGTATTTTCATGTTTTGTATGGGGTGCCGGAAGAACATATGGAGTTGCAGGAAGAAACAGCCCTACATAGACTGGTCTATTTTGGATGATGGGCCGAATTTGAGCCTAAATGTTGGAAGTCCAACTAACCACATTGGTGGTTTGTTTGTCTTTGTCCACAACAAACAGTGAAATAGTGAAATAATGAGAATGGTTGTTTCTTTCCGGATGCTAATGCCATTCACCAGTGATTAACGTTGAATGGTGTGGTGGATTCCCTTCTTCTGTTTCTTCTTCTTCCAAATACCCCTTTTCACTCTCCCAATATGGACGAAGATTCCCTCAAACGCAATACCGATTGTGTTTATTTCTTGGCGTCTCCCCTCACTTGCAAGAAGGTTCTCTCTTTCTCCTTTTCACTTTCTTCAATGCCTCATTTTTTTTCTTCTCCCCTGCGCAATTCTATCGCCTCATTCCTCGTTTCGTATGCCGTTTCTTATCTTCTTCTATTGTGGGAAACCTAGTTTTATTTCATCCTTTTCGATTATGTTCTGTTTTCGTGTCTTCCAGTGCTTCGATTATACAATGCTTGGTGTTCTGGAGTTTATGTGACTTTACTTTGGTAGATGTTTTATTATCTCTAGATTTGATGCATTTTGCTCTTTTGTTTCTCAGGGGGCTGAATGTGAGTATCGGCACAATGAGATTGCCAGGCTTAACCCTAGGGATTGCTGGTACTGGGTATCTGGTGAATGCCTTAACCCAACGTGTGCTTTTAGACACCCTGTGAGTTTTTTAGTTATTATTTATTTTATGTCACGAATCATGGCTCGCTCGCATTTCCACTTTTCATTTGCTCTTCAATTTATTGCTTAAGTGAAACTGTGATATTCTAGACAGTATTGGCACGTGTGTGGTTGAATAGATGTCTACTTGTTTTTGTTGCTGTTTTTTGAATTACGGTTTGTGAAACAAACCTATGGGTTATTTCTCAAAAATATGCTGAGATGAAGGATATGTTTCTGCTAAACCCTTATTAATACCGACACTGTTACATGTTGCACTCCGCATGCATTTGTTATCCACTATGTTATATTTTTTTCTTGTTTAATCTCTGTCATCCTGGCCAATTTTAACCTCCTATGACTGTCTGATTAATTTTTATCTTTTTCTCAGCCTCTGGATGGGCACACTGGAGTGCCAGCACCTTCTGAACCTACACAAAATTCATTGCCTGCAAACAAGACAATGGTACCGTGTTATTTTTTCTTCAATGGATTTTGCAACAAAGGTGACAAATGCTCTTTTTTGCATGGGTCTGATGATAGCATTTTTACTGGAAAACCTGTGAAGAATGATAACGGAAGCACCGACGTACACAATCTAGAAAATAAATCATCAGGAAATGGAACTGGTGTAGCGTCAGTACCAACTCACCAATCTTTAACTGCTCCAAAGCATTTGTCTGACTTTAAGCTTCAGCCCAAGGAAGATCGTCAGTTACAGTTAACCAAAAATGTCAAGCAGCAAGGCGATTCCTTAGTGATATCTGCTTCAGAATATAAAGAAGCTGCAGTGAGTGGGTCAGACTCTCCGTTTCCAGATGATGGATTTGTTCATAATATGTCTCATTTACGCACTGAGCAGGGTTCGGAAGAGCAAGTAAATAGTCAAATTGAGCCTGAGGAGCGGTGGGAATCATCCCCTCATTCCCCTGGATTTGACGTTCTTGTTCACGATGAATTGGAGAACATCGGTTACGAGGAAGATTCTGAATATTTACCAGTGCTCGATAGGAATGAGCAAGAGCTGAATGAACAGTACCTGGGGCATGAATTTAAGGATCCAATTGAGTATGATATTATGTGCCCAGAAGCGGATATTCTGTATCCACAAGAAACATATGATGGTTACAGATGTTTTGATAGAGACCTTGCTCATGCTAATGGCAGAACAGTTCGTACTTATTCCAGAGATATATTCTTAGATTCTATATTCTCCAGAAAAAGGATTCGGATGTCAGCTGAGGTGGCTGCTTATGACAGTAATTTAGATCTACGTGACCATCTGAGGAGACGTAGAGAAAATAATGGGCCTCCCAGAAGACAAGAATCGTCTTCTTTGATGATTCGAAACCAGGAAAGGCATCAGAGGCCTGGCATTGAGCAGCGGCCAAGTGGAAGACTGACATCGCAACTGGGATATAGTGCTATAGATTCGATTGGAGAGGTTGAAACTCTTTCAATCGCTAACAAGCACGGGTTATTCAGGCGTTCCCAGCAACATAGACCACGGAAGCATTATAGAGAAAAACCCGTCAGACGACCATTTCTGTCATCTAAAATATCCAGGAAACCAGTTTCTAAACAAAGGGGATTTATTCAAGAATCCACTACATTTTCAGCACCTAAGTCTCTTGCAGAAATTAAAGAAGAGAAGAAGAAGGCTGAGGAAGGTTTACATTGGAAAAGCACATCAACTGATTTCCAGGATCCCAAACCTCTGAGTGAAATTCTCAAGGACAAAAGGACCTTGGATTAGTGCGACGTGGCTGCAAAACATGCAACAATTGAATTGAGATTAAAATGACTACTGATGAAGAGACTAATATTTTGCCGACGATAAAGGATAAAATTGGCTGATGGCCGTGCCTTCTTATCATCCTTTACCGTGCTAGGTACAATGACCCTGTTTTTTGCCATTGGTAAATGGTGATAATTTTTCGTTCGAGTGAGGTTTTTGAGGCCGGAGGCGGATAAGATAGATATTAGATAACCAGTGTTTGACTAGAATTGTTATCTTCTGTAGTTAGTTGAATATGTTGATTTGGACAGGACGTCTTAATCTAGAGAGCGTATTACTGATTTACATGAATTTTACGTGTGATTTTGGCTTACCATTTTCTTGTACAGACCTGCTTGGAGTGTTTTTAGCATATGATGATTGTCCAACATTCGGGGTTTTGACAATTATTGTTGCTTGGGTAAGAGAAACCTTTTTAACATTTGTATAAATGATATTTGTTTATGACTTTGATTAACAGGCGCTTTGATTTTTTTTTTTCAGCTTCAACTGAAACAATCTTATTATTTATTATATTAAGCTTGCACTTAAATGAACCTAATAACCAGGTGTAGGAGGTCCAAAGTTAGATAGATAAAAAAGGACAAATTATTCCTTGGTTTTCCGAACTATTAACATATTGTCAGACTATTTAGTTTAATTGAGCTCATTGTTTTGTCATATTCATTTTTAATGGTTTCAAGTGCTATAGCCTTACCCTAAAAACTAATTTTTAATCTAACATGGAATTGAATTAACACACGATATAGGGTGTTTCTTTATACGCTTCATAAATTTTGTGGATAGGGTATTACTACTACTCATTGAGAAAAAAAGTCCATATACGAATTTTAGGTCATGGATTTACTTAAAATTTAGGATGAGTGCATGTATCTTATATATTAATTGTCTTGTATCCGCGTCCATAATTATTTAGTTAAAATATTTTTCGCATATAATTGGGATTTGTTAAATTATGTTGATCTAATTTATCAAATATTATATTATTTAATATCTTTCGATTGAATAATATTAATAATTTTTTAAAAAATAGATTATATATATAAATTACATTAACCTAAAATGATTTGATATTTCATTTACATAAATAAAAAATTGAAAATATATATTCTTTAAAAACAACAAAATATTAATTATTTAATTGTTATTATTCTAGAAATATGTGTAAAAAAAATTAATTGTGAGGTAGGGTGATTTGAACGCTAGGATTTGGTTTACACAAAAGCAGTAAATATTAATGGAACCCAGAATATTCTGACCGGGCTGCAAAAGAAAAGTGAATATGGTAAAGTAAACCCAATTACTCAATATGGTGTAGCACCAATCAAGATGCTAATGACCCTTTGACTCTTCATTTTTTCAATACAGGTAAAACTATCACGAACATGTTGTTGACAACCAATTCACTTTCAAACCCCATTCAAGTACAGGAATGCTATTCTCATTTTATATGCTCACAATAATTTCTGCAATAAATGAAAATATTCAAAGAGAACAAAACCCTAAACTATAATAAATAATGTCATAAAAAATAAAAAAATAGCATTATTCTTCCAAACATGGAAAGTAAAGGTTCATTAAGTTGGGTCAACATAGGTTGAATAAGAAATCTGTGCAAAACTGTAAAGGCCCAACTCAATTATCGGTAAGAAATGGTTCAACGATCTCATTAACAGACACAAACCTTGTCCCTACCCACTATAAATAAATTAGTGTATGCTCTGAAATTATGAAATGTAATATTACATCTGTGAAAATAGACCGAGTCCACCAAATGGCTCAGAAATTTGGAACACTTGCTGCATATGTTTCTCCATTTCGAGTCAAAAAAAGTGGGATGTAATTAGTTTGAAGATTGTCCAAAACTTTAACCGATCAGCGGTACCAAACCCAGGGATTAGATTCTCCTCTGATTTTCTTGTTCACAAATACAGATTCTTAAATCTGTCATTTTCCCCAACCTTATTATCTCTAACAATCAAAGGTCAAACACCATCATATAGTTTGTTAGGCTACTCAAAATTTCTTCAAATTGAAGCCTATCTCAGAGAGAGGGAGAGGGAGATGACTGAGTTTCAGAGGTCTGTAACATCATTTAGAAGACAAGGATCTTCAGGGTTGGTGTGGGATGACAAGTTCATCGCAGGCCTTGAGAACCAGAATCAGAACCAAGAAGCTAAGGCAAATAATCAGAGCCCACAAGGTCAAAGGGAGCTGCAGGGTCCTGGATCAACTGCCAGGTTGGAGCGGAGCAGATCAGATGGAGCACGCCCTTATCGGACGGTCAACGTTGCACCAGCATCCATCGACCCACCTTCTCCCAAGCTAGCAACCTGTGGCTTTTGTTCTCTCTTTCGGAAACCAGTTCCTGCCAAACCCACTAAATCTAAAAGACCTAGGTGATGTATCACTCATCACCACCGTAATCTTCCCTGCAACTTGTAAATCAGTGCTTTTGTTCATCTTTATTGTTTCTCTGTTTCAATTTTCTGGTTTGGGTTTGTGTTTGTTATTATAAATTCCTTCACATATCATATGAATGTGTAATAAACTTGTTATGCCAGTTACATCCATTCATTTCACTGCACTAAAAAATCCCACATCGCCTACTCCTCTCAGACTATAAACAAAGAAAAATAGTTATAAACTAGTTTTAGTTTAGATTTCTCTTGATACTTGTCGATTTCTTCAATACATACCCGCAGTAATTTAGGTTAACAAACAGTGTTTCTTCTCCATCTATGTCATTTGATAATGTTTTTTCAAATTCAGTTGACCTTTATCTTCATTGCTCCTTTTCTTCTTTCAACCAAACTACTTCCATATAGTTTTGACTTATTACAATAAAATATCGCAAATTTTAAGCAGTTAGCCTAATTGATAATAATTCACATTTATTAATTACATGCCAACCCTTGGGCTATTGGATTTTCTTCTCTTATAATAATTTATAGTTATTAATTACATACCAAACTTTGGACTTGTCACTATTGGGAGTAGGATTGAATAAATTAATATTAGGGAAAAAATAGCTTTAATCAATGTTGTCAATTTGTTTTAATTTATAAAGGTTACATTTTAAAATTACTTTTAACTGTATTTATTAGAGGTTGTACTCAGGTTTAACTGCTATAATATTTTCTGTAAGATAAAGATATTTTTAAAATAAAAATATTAAATAAATTTAAATTAATTGAAGTAATTTTACTATTTGACTTGGCTGCGGAAGAAGTCAAATAGAAGATAATAAGTATATTTCCTGATTGTTCTAGAAAAGAATAAAACCAAATAACAAAACTTACATTTGACAATTAAAGCTTCTCTATATAACTAAAATCCACGTCAATCAGATCAAGTTTGGAAAGGTAAGTATGTAAATGTAAACTTCTACTTAATAAGTGTACACATATAATTATGATTAAAAAAATTAACTAATTTGAAGATGCAAAAAAAAAACAGTTAACGGTTAAATAAAAAATATTAGCAAGTATCAAGATAATATATATATATATATATATATATATATATATATATATATATATTAGTAAAACTTAGGTATTTTGTTTCATCAATTGATGAATTTATTTTTCAATATATACTAAACTTCATCTAGATTAATTACCACTTATCACTTTCGTCAAACTAACAGATTTTATTATAAAACTAATTTTTTCCACCGAATATAATTCCAATAAATATACGAATAGATGTATTGAGTTAAATTATAATTATAAATATTAAAGTTATCTAAAACTCCAATCAAGTTAAATTCAATACTTGTTATTCCAAACACTCATTTCTTTAGATTTTTTTCAAAAATCTAAATTTGTATTCATTCCTCAATGACTTAAAAATTTATGAAATCAAAACCCAAGCAATCCTTAAACACAAAAAAACTTGAATTTTAAAACAGATGATCTAGTTTTCTTTACATAATTCTCTTTATGCTTACGGAAACTTATTTCTTGACTTAGTGGGAGAAATTAATGCATCAAGAACCCCCACATTTCTTCAAAGGACAAACCTAAATACACACCAGTCAAAATATCAACTTAGATTTTGGTCAGATTTCCTCTTCCTTCACAACTCTTGCATGCAAGCTTAGAAGAGATGGAGAAAAGAGTTTATTCAAAACGAAACAGTCATTATGAGGATCTTTTAGTTTTGGAAATATAAGTTGTAAAATTTTGGAACAAGAATTATGAAGAGGTGAAATGAAGAAAGAAAATAGAATGGACATTGTTTTCTTATCACTTTTCACAAAGAAGGAATGGAATAAAATATCACTTGTTAAAGGTTCTTCATTAAGTGTTAATGTTGACTCTCTTCTCAATTTCACTAAAAGCCCCATATTCAATTTAACCTTTTAAAATAATTATACTCTCACTCTCTTTTATCCATTTCCATAATATAAACAATTAGAATTGTTAAATGGATTATTTGCCCCACCAAATCACTTGGTGGGTTATCTCAACCTGAGTCTAACTTAATCCAATACAGGTTTGTGGGTTAAATTGGATGACTCGATTAGTTTTTTAAAAAATTATAATTATTTTTCTTTAACAAACTTTTTAAAACTATAATCAAATTCCAATTTAGTGGAACAATCATGACAAAAAAAAATTATATGGCTATGCATTCAATGACCATGACATATGTTAACGTATATAGAATAATATCTAAGGATTTTGATTTCGAAAGAAAAAAGAAAGAGGAAGAAGGACACTTGGAAAGGAGAATGAGAACTTATAGACTTTGGATATTTTTTTCACTCCATTTTTTAATTGTGTTGGGTTGTTGTTATGTTACGTTAGAATTTTTTAATTCTTTTTATCAGGAATTGGTGAGTCAAGTCGCCACGAGTTCAATCAATCTAGGTGAGTTGAGTTCGATTTTGATTTTTACTAAAATTTACAATTTTTTTTAATTTAATCCAACTCTAACTCGTGGTGTGATAGATTGAATCACGAACTTTCTTTATAAACAACATAATAAAACAAATATAATGTAAATTTCCAACTCAAAATAAATGAATTTACTAATATGATTAAATACTTCTAAAAATTTAACTCCTATATAGTTATTAAAGCTAACTATAAATATTAATATGTATAATTATTTAATTATTTTTAAGTATATTAATATTTGGAAATTCGGAGTTAATATAATTTTGGTCTTTTAAATTTATAAATATCATTCTAGTCCCTTAAATTAGAAAAATCATTAACACATAAATTTAAGGAAATAGAAGAATAATTTTTAAACTAATTTTAGTTAAATATTAAAAATTATAACTGTATCTTTAGTTTTTATTATAAACATATTAATAGAATTTCTTATATTTATTTTATTTTAAAGTATCTATACATTACTTTAGAAATATATAAATATGAAAGAAAAATTATACATTAACAATGAGAGTTATAAACAATCACTGTTGTGATTGTTTTAATAAAATATTATTATTTATCTTAAATTAGTAATTAAATAATATAAAAATTTATTACAATAATAATAATATTATTAAGGGTCGTTATATGGATGTAAAAAAGGGAATTGTAAATGTATTATGATTCAATATAAAATTCACATCAATTTAAACTAGTTATATAACTTTATTTTTGAATTAGTTATACAACTTACAACTCTAAATTGACTTTTTAAAATAATATTTACTTTCATTTGCTATTAACATTGTAAATTATTATTTTTATCTCTTTGCAAAGCTAACTTCAATATAAATATATTTGGTAGGGTAATGATACTTTAACATTCACATCCTTTCCACTTCCAATTCACAGTCAAATATATTATTATTCTATTTTAAAAAAACATATTAATTTTTATTAAAAAATGTAATATTTTATTACTAAGGGTTGTGGAGTGAAAGTGAGAAAAAAACATGGTGTGAAATAAACTTTTTCCTATTTGTAAATAGAATTTGTTATTTATTTTCAAAGCAAAATTTTAATATATATTGATTTGGCTATTTATTTGTTTTCTTTTCTTTTCTTTTGTCTTTTTTTGTTTTTATTGTGAAATCTCTTTTTTTTTTTTAGTTTCCCATCTTTTTCTCATGTCCAATATGTGTTCCGTTGGTAGTTTATCCCTAAGCTTTTATTGTTGTTCCTAGTTCTTCACGTTGCATTCCCTTATCGTTCTTGATCATGGTTGTGCTAGTTTGACATCGTCATCAGTCACACCATTTCTCATTTGTTATCAGTGACAATCCTAACTTCTCTAAAGAGAGATAAATTTAGTTTTATTTGTTAGATAGTTGAATGATGTTTATATCGTCGTGTGTAGTTGAATTTTTATACATGATATGATCTAGTTCTTGCCTTTCTTCTTTGTCGTAGTTCATCTCTTATGCTTATGTCCTCTTTGTGTGTGTGGTGTCCTTATCTCACCCCTCATTAGCAGCATTGGTGGTTCTAGTTCCCCTTTATTGTTGATGACACCATTTCTCTCTTGTTGTGCCTCACAATCCTAACTTCTCCAAGAATAGGTAAATTTTGTGTTTTGGCCCTAACATGGTTGAAAGATATGTATACCATTTTATAAATAATGGGATGGTAAAAAAAATGTTTGTTATGATAGTATACCAACTAAGTACCTTGTGAAAGAAGTGTTCCAAATGAGAATTAATTTAAACTTCATTATTATTAAAACTAGCATCTTGATTGGAGTTTATTATTACTTGCATGTTAATTGTGTCCACCTCCTTGTTAATTGTTTCTTGCCCACAACCTCCTTCGATATTCGTGACCCCTCTCACAATAGCATCCAACTTCACATTTCTTCACACTCCAACTCGTGTTTTACTCTTTTATTTCTCCTCCTTTAGCCGTTCTCCCCCAAACTAGCAGTCCCCCAACTTCAAACTCCCAATTCCTTAAAACTTTAAAATTTCAAGTGCCAAATTTGTTGTCCATTGTACTATTATGTGACATTATTTTCCATTAAATAAAGTCATCTAAGTAGTTCTTAAGTGGTGATAAAAAATAGATTTGGTCAAATAATCATTTTTGAACTTGGTTACTGATTTGTTAACAAGCGTAAAAACATACATTCACCTTACGACTCCTAAGTGACTTTTTTAATAATATTTTACTTTCATTATGGTAAATGAAATTTTTTGTCTCCTTCCAAAGAAAACTCTACATGTGTTGGTTTGACTATCTCTTTTCTCTCTTTTCTTCGTATTTATCTTATTGGTGTCTCTAATATCGCATTCTTTTCTCATATCTCTTCCTTCATTGTAGGTTTCCATATCAACCTCTCCATTAGTGACCAATGTGTTCGTTATCATAATTTGCTCATTGTGCACTTGTCATTGTTCCCAAATGCTTCTTGTTTCCCTCCTTGTTGTTTTTTGTTTTAGTTGTGTTAGTTGTCATCCGTCACACTATGTCCTCTTACTATTTGTGGTAACTCTAACTTCCCTACGTAGAGGTAAATTTTTTTGGTTTGTTCATCACATTGTTGGAAGATACTTATATTATTGTGAAGAGTTGCATTCTGATACACGATACACTCTAATTTTCACGTTTATGTCGCAGTTTGCCTCTTGTACTTATATCCTTTTTGTGTTTGGATTGTTGTTGACTTTTTTTCTCATCAATGGTGTTAGTGGTTTTCATTATCGATTATTATCACTAGCACCATTTCTCCTTTCTTTTCTCTCATAGCCCTAATTTTATTTTAAAAATATAACTTTTTTATGTTTTGGTGGATTGAAATATATGTATATGTTTATCTTCTTAACAGAATGTTAAAAAAAAAAATGTTTGTTATGATATAATATATGAATAATAAGGTGTATGAAATGAGAGATAATTTTAATTTTATTAAAATTGAAATGTTAGTTGGAGTTGATTATTGTTCTCCTCGGTTAAATATTTATCACCCCACACCTTTGACTTCACTTATTTTGACACTCCATTCCTCTCCTGTGTTAGACTTTCTCTTCCCAAACTTCCCATGCTCCAAAACTTAGAAATTTTACATCTCAAATCCATTACTCTTTATACCCTTTATCACGTAATATTTTTTATTAAATAAAACCATGTCGTTAATTATCGGTTTTTTGACCATGATGGGGTTATTATTTTTGTTTTTTTACTAAAATAGGGTCCGTTTAAAAAAAATTACAAATTTAGGCACGACTTCTGCCATGTCATACTAAAGTCGTGCCAACTTGGTACGACTTCTGCCCTGTCATACAGAACACGACTTCTGCCACGTCATAATTTTTTATTTTATTTTTAATTTTATTGTTTATATATTGGGTAGTAAATTATGTAATGTTAAAAATTATTTTTTTCTCATCATTACGTGTTCTGTAAAATCATTACTTCTCAAGCTATTTATTTTGCAAATTCACAACAATAATTTTCTATTTATTTTCCAAATACAATAATTTTTCATTTATCTATTTATTTCCAAATTCAATAACAATTTTCTTCATTTTTTAATTAATCAAATAATCAAGTTATTGTATTACATTACCGTCAAACA